>Ga0315336_1000177_pt1 | contig 261944 bp, 253 predicted proteins | sample ASW5metaG_FD_204512 | JGI IMG/M metagenome (GOLD analysis project Ga0315336, IMG submission 204512) | Ammonia-oxidizing marine archaeal communities from Monterey Bay, California, United States - ASW #5 | ecosystem: Environmental > Aquatic > Marine > Intertidal zone | place: USA: California... | reverse complement strand
CCAATAGGAGACATTCCCGAATTGTCAATTTGCTTCGTATTCTCTAATCGCCATACTGATTAATTATTGCAGATATTCGTTAGCAGCCTTTCCCTGTGGGCGAAGCAACCTCTGTGCCGCTCGTTGGGGTGTATAATGTCACAGTATGGTCTTTATAGTTCCTGCTACTGTTATGATGGGGAATGAAACAGAAATACGGCTGTTTCAAGCATTAAGCTGCACCTCGCAGCGATGAGAGTAGTTTTTCGACTGCGACCATACTCTCTTCACCAAACTGTAAACCTAAGTCCTCGCGCCCCATAGGTTCGGCAAATTTCAACAAAAAATGAGCGTACAGTCCTCGTAGCAAAATTTGTACAGAACTGTTATCTATTTCCCACGTGCTTACGAGATCGCCTTCATACGCGTACTCCTCAGCATCCGCCAACCGAACATTAATTTGTTCAATTATCCAATTATTTCTGTTTTCCATTTTTTCGATATGAATTGCAAAAAGCCCTAAAACCATGTCCACGGCGTTATTACATTCCGAATTTTTATGCAATTTCGACCAATCAACTTTGTTACTGTTTGAAGTTTTAAAGTCGGCGAGAACCTTTTCGCAAATAGCAGATTGTTCTTGGAAAAAATCCACCCCTATTAAAGTTTCGATAATATGAAATAACCCCGGGAGCCCTCGGCGCGACAGAATTTGACGACCTTTGCCCAACTCACCTCTGCTTGGGAACAAACCTTCAACTCTGCCTACTAAAATCCTTTCCAAAGGACGGGCGCGTTTTAGTGCAGGTTCAGTACTATCATCAGGTTTTTGCAAAATAGCTTTGCAAACTTCTATCAAGTCATTCCCCTCGGGACTGTCGGCATATCCCTTAGCGATATTTTTGATCTGTTCAGAACTAATATTTCCACCTAAGCCTTCTGCTACTTCCAATAATTCTGTCACAAAGGTGTCGACAACAGATGTGACGAGCTTAATAGCTCGAGGTGTGTTTTTCGGATTTGTATCATCTTGATGAGAGTTCATGATAATGAGACTTAACCAGACTCATCAAACAAATGTAAAGTCCCTGATGACCGAAAAGAAAAATGGTGACATAGCATCATCGAGTTCCTATTAAACAATCCGTCAGTTCTTGAATACTTCCTTTCTGGCGATACTCCGTTTTAATCACTTATCAAATTGTTGCAAAAATTTTCGAGCCACCCTCTCCTGCTGGCGTAGGTCTGCCCATGTCCTCCCGTTGGGATCCTTGATATGTGGTTGTGGGTGTTAACCTAATTTGGGAGCGGGCGTCTGGCGCTCCAGTGACAGACATCGCTGTCCTTTACCACAATCCGTTACCGCATTTAGAAAACGAAAAAGGTCCGTTGTGGGTCACAAGCGGAAGTGTTTAGTCCCAGAAATTACGTCCCCTATCCGCCCAAAAGCAGACATTCACCGTTGCCGTGAACTCTGTCCGGTGATCTCGGGTAATTTTCCAGTCAGCTAGGGTATATTCGGTAAACCGCCCTTCCCTCACGCATTGATTTTGCTGAATTTAGATTCCTTTGATTGGGGAGAACGACAGCAGCCAGAATGAGTTCCAGAATATCCGGAAATAGTCTACTAGTAGATACCTGCACCATTTTCCCCTTTTGCTCTTCAAGTAAAACCGTTATCGAATTAGGACCCTTTTGCAGGTGTAATTTGAATGGGAGTTCGGGTGTGAAGCAAGGTGTTGATCGGTTGCTGGAAATCATGGCGAAATTGCGCAATCCGGACGGTGGTTGCCCGTGGGATGTTGAGCAAACATTCGCGACCATAGCACCCCACACTATCGAAGAAGCATACGAGGTGGCTGACGCCATCGAGATGGATGACATGGCGTCATTGAAAGATGAGCTTGGCGATTTGATGTTTCAAGTCGTCTTCCATTCCCAGATTGCCAGCGAACGCGGCGCGTTTGATTTCAATGATGTTATTGATGGCATTTCAGAGAAGATGATCCGCCGGCACCCGCATGTCTTTGGTGATACCCATATCGCGAGCCCGGAAGCGCAGACGAAAGCATGGGAAGATATCAAGGCGGAGGAACGGGCGATGAAGGGTTCCAGAAGTGCCCAGGAAGACGGCAGTGCCCTGTCGGGGGTCATCAGCGCCCTTCCCGCTTTAACGCGCGCACAGAAGCTTCAGAAACGGGCCGCTCGGGTCGGTTTTGACTGGCCTGAAGCGAAACAGATTCTGGATAAGATTGATGAAGAGATTGCCGAGGTGAAAGCCGAAATGACTGCGGCCCCGGATCCGGCTCGACTTGAAGACGAGATTGGGGACCTGATGTTCGTTTGTGTTAATTTGGCACGAAAACTGGATGTTGAGGCTGAGACGGCACTGCGTGCAGGAAATGCAAAATTTGAACGTCGGTTTCGACAGATGGAAGCATTAGCCCATGAAAAATCGGTTGATTTTTCTTCGCTCAGTCTGGAAGAAATGGAAGAATACTGGCGCGAAGCAAAATTGTCGGACTAAAAGGCTGTTAGCGTATACGGAGCACGGCTAAGATGGCTGCGGAGATCAATCATTAAAATGTTAAAACTGTTGCCCAAAATGCACCGAAAGACACCCCTGCTCCGCGTTCTGTTCCTGCTTGTCATAGCAGCCGGATTAAGCGGCTGCTACATGCCAATACGTTTTGATGCTGAAATCGAGCTCTCGCGGCGTGGGTATTATGAGTTCTTTTTCGATGGATATTTAGCCAAGGTGGCACTTTATGAGGGCCTTCGTAAGAAGGAAGTTACACCCGAAGATGAAGCCAAGCAGGCCAAGGATATTGAAACCGATTTCCGCCGCGATACGTCCACCAAGAAGTTCAAATACTACAAGCAGGGTCACTTCCACGTTAACTGGCAGCGTAAGGGTGACCTGATTAAAACGAAGTCTGTGACTTTCGTGCGCCGGAACGAACAGATGCTCAGTATGAGCTATAATAGCAATACCGGCCGGGTGCAGGTTTCCGGCCGGTCCATCAAGCGCGACACCAAGCGCCAGCTTGCGGAAATGGGCCTCGATATGACCGGGGAAATCAGGGTGATTACGGATACCAATGTGGTCAGCCACAATGCAACATCGGTGAAGAAGCTCAAGACACGGCCAAAATTCAAGATGTATACGTGGAAGATCAAATCAATCTTTGACCGCACACCGAGTCTGATCACCACGCTACGCTAAAGCAATTTCAAATAATTCCAGGTCACGGGAATGACGACCGAAGGCGCCCGCTCCGCTTCGCTGGGCTACGTCAGGTCGCGCTTGCGATACTTCGGCATCGTGGCACGCACTCTTCCTTGCCAGCAAAACGGAGAGGGAGTCTCAGCGGCCCGGTATTGTTTGAAGTTGCTCTCGTTTACTTCGGATTCCCATTGCAATCAGCACCGACAACATAAATGTTCTCCGGCGGTGCCGAGCAAGTGGCATCGTATTTCAGGTCCGGCGCGGTTTTTCTCAAGTACCCATCGATACCGTTAGGACGATGGCCGCGAAACAGGATACATTGGGACGACGTGCGAACGTCATCAAAGCTTTGTTCCCCTGCCCAGTTCCGCAGCGTCGGCGTAAGGTATGTGTACCAGTCATCAATCCAGTAAATATTTCCGGGATATTGGACTGCAAGCTGTTTTGAGAACCGATGCCCGCTAAGCTTGTCGGCAAGCAGGAGCGCTGCGACAGGCGCACTGGCGGCGTAATTATAGATGCGTGTACAGCGTGAAAATGGCCGCTCGTCAAAGGCTTCAGCGGTCTGATGCGTTTGCTTCAGTTCATTCCCGCGTTTGGTAATAGAAAAGATCTGTGCAACTGAGAAGATAAGAATCAGTGTGAGCGCGAGTTGGCCACCGGATATGCGGAAATTCCATCTGGTTGGGCGTAACGCCCAAAGTATCCTGAACGTCAGAAGAACGGTTAGCGCGCTCAGCATGTATGAAGGAATCAAATAGAAAGACGCCGGCTGCTTTGCGATAAAGAGAACCTGAGCCATTTGTGACGCAAAAACCGCGACCAAAGCTCTGGTTTCTGGACGCGTCGCCTCTGAAATACGGCTTCGGCGGAAATAGGCGACCAGAAAAGTAAGCAACGCCAGGATCAGCGGAATTTTTAGCGCTGGCCGCTTGAGTAACTTCACGACCCGTTCCGGGTATAAATCCAGATTGATGAAGTTTTGCGGCCCACTGCCATAGGCGCCTGAGCTCTGCGCTATTTGTGCGAAATATTGAAGTATCTCTTCAAACGCGCCAGCTAGAGGCAGCAGAAAGAACAGCAATGCGCCGGCGCCCGAAATGGCATAAATCCCGATTAACCGCCATCTTCCAAACAGAACCACTGGCAAAAGATATATCGGTGCGACGGTCAGTTTTGTCGCGACCCCAAACCCGGCAGCGATCCCGAATGCAATGGCCAGCCATTTTTCTCTTGGGCTATCTGCTTTTGTTCTGAGAGCTTGTGCAGACAAAAGCAGAAACATAAGCGTCGAGAAGACAAGCAGGCCTTCAGGTTTGGGCAAATAGCCGTGTTTTAAGACAAGTGATGACATGAATGGAGCGAGCTGCAGCGCCAAAGCTGGAACAAGGTTGCCAAACGCTCGCCAGACGCCCCACCCCAGCCCCCAAAGTGCAGCGGAATTCAGCACAATCACTGCCGTCGAGGATGCTCGCAGATAGTGCTCGGGTGCAGCGATGACATTGGCAATAATGGCCTCAGACGTATCCCCGAGGTGTTGGAGTATCATCAAGGCACCGCCAAAAGCATGCACGGTCGCGCCTGGATGATAGATATGTCCAGGCGTGTTCCCTACTGTGACATTCAGAGCATCGAGTATGTAAAAATATGAGGGGTCCTGCAGGTTCCACTGCCAAAAAGGTCCTGCAACGGCGCGCAAATACCAAAGAGCAGCGAACAGGCAGATAGGGAAAACCGATAGAATGATCCCTATGGTCAGGTTACTGAGCTGACCCTGATGACCTTCGGTTATATCCTTTAAGAGTTTCAGAACAGGCCTCGTGTGGATATCATTTGGGCCACCTCAAGTTCGGAAGCCACGCTTACAGGGTGGGCTTATCAGATTGCCCACCCATATTCCAAGCGTTTTAACGTTTCTTAGTTGTTAAGAAGACGTAGCAAACTTGATGTATCCCAACGGTTTCCGCCGCGGTTCTGAACTTCTGCATAAAACTGGTCTACCAAAGCCGTTACTGGCAGCCGGGCACCATTGTTATTCGCTTCGGCCAGGCAGATGCCCAAATCCTTGCGCATCCAGTCAACGGCAAAGCCGAATTCAAACTCATCATTGATCATTGTTGCCGCGCGGTTTTCCATTTGCCAGGACTGCGCGGCCCCTTTTGAAATGACGTCGATGACCTTGTTCACATCAAGTCCTGCTTTCTGGCCAAAAGCGACGCCTTCTGATAAGCCCTGAACCAGACCGGCGATGCAGATCTGGTTGACCATTTTACAAAGCTGCCCGCTGCCGACGGGGCCAAGCAATGTATAGGCTTTGGCGTAACAATTTGCTACCGGGGCCACCGTGTCAAAGGCAGCCTGTTCGCCGCCGACCATAACTGTCAGGGCACCATTTTCAGCACCAGCCTGACCGCCGGATACGGGCCCATCAAGAAATTGAATTCCCAATTCAGCAGCTTTCTCGCCAATTTCACGGGCAACGTCGGCGGATGCGGTCGTATGATCGATAAAGACCGCGCCGCTTTTCATATTGGCCAGAATTCCGTCATCACCGTACACAACGCTTCTGAGGTCATCATCGTTGCCGACGCAAGCGCAAACAATGTCAGCGTCTGCGGCAGCGCCGCCCGGCGTGGTTGCCATTGCGCCACCGTGTTCAGATACCCACTGTTCTGCCTTTGCTGCTGTTCGGTTATAAACCGTAACCTCGTGCCCGCCTTTTGCCATATGGCCTGCCATTGGGTAGCCCATAACGCCCAAACCAATAAAAGCTGCTTTCGTCATGATTTCATATTCCTTGTTCTTAATTACGTTTTGAGCGCCTACACGCTGGATCAATTTAATTTGTATGAGAGACGGGATTTTGCCCGGAATTCCTGACCGGAAACTACCCTATCCCCAATCTCCCGTCTTTAGAAAAAACGGAAACTTAGTCTTGATCAAATTTCCGGGTTAATTCTGCCACCCTGTCTTTGTGAACCGCCAAGAAACTCCAGTGTTCCGTCCCGAGGTATCGATGCTCCTTCAGTAACGGGATCAGGCATTGGCACGCGCCGTCTGGCGGCATATTTGAGAGCGCAATTTCAGGGCCGAATCCGGTGTCCTTACGCCAAGCCGGGCAGTAGAAAACATAGCCCAGACTTTCAAGATAACTCCAGGGGCCGATGGTTTCTTCGATATTTTGGTGAGAGAGCCAATTCTCAAAAACGATATATGGTTTTGTATCCGAAAGCGTTTTTTCAGCCCCCTTCAGAAGTTCTAGCTCATGCCCTTCCGCATCAATTTTCATAAGTCTTGGTGACGGAAGGTTCATGTCATCAAGGCGCGACAGATCGACGGAAATCCCTTCGCCGTCTGGAACGATTTTTGCCCATCCGCTTTGTACGCCGTCGGGCAAAATCATGGTTCCGCTTGTCGTGCGATCAGAAAGGCCAAGTTTATGGCACGTGATGCGATCTGTAAGTGAAGTCTGCTCAACGACACTTTGCAAATCCGCGTGGGTTCCTGGCATCGGTTCGAAGGCATGAATTTGGCCTCTGTAATCTGGAAATGCGGCTGCGTAAAAGGACAAGCAACCCCAGTTTGCGCCGATATCAAAAAATACTTCGTCATCTCGAAGGACTTTTTCCATGATGGCAACAAGTGGCGCTTCGAATACAAAGTTCTGATCATAGGCATAGACGCCGGAATACTGGAGGTTTCTGGCATTGAAAGTGAAGGTATGCGGGCCATTTGGCAGTGTTAGTGTCATTTGCCCTTCACCCTGCATATTCAGAGTATGGTAGGCGAGTTCAAAAAGTGCGCGCGCCGGGCGCTTGAACAGGCGTTTTAACCAACGCTTGCGGAATTTGTGATAACCGATTCTCGACATTGAAACGATAAACGGAAGGCGACCGACGGTGAACGGATTGTTCAACGCCATTGTCTTCGAAGTAAGGATGGTGTCTGCAGGCATTTTTGATCAAGAGTCCATAATCGGTAGTTTCGTTCCGGCTACACTGTGCTAGAACCCGGCTGTAGGTCTGTCAACATTGGAGTGAGCCCGTGTCCGCGACGTTAATGGTTGAAATTTCACCAGGTGAACTGATCGATAAGATTACGATCCTGGAAATCAAATTGGAACGCATGACTGACGAAGCCAAGCTCGCCAATGTGCGTGTAGAGCATAAAACCCTGAGCCAGTCACGCGATCAGCACATGGCCCCTTCCACTGAACTGGATCGGTTGACGGCGGAGCTTAAAGCGATCAATGAAATGTTGTGGCAGATTGAGGATGATATCCGCGATTGCGAACGCAACGATGATTTTGGCCCGACGTTTATCGAGCTGGCCCGTAGCGTCTATATCCGAAACGATACGCGCGCCCGTTTGAAGCGTGAAATAAACGAATTGCTGGGCTCCAGTCTGGTTGAGGAAAAATCCTACGCCGCCTACTGAGTGCTGAACTTGCCGTGAAAGATGTCCGAAAATGGTAAAACTGTTTCACATAACGGACAAATTTGCGGCCTGGAAACGCCGACATCAAACACGACCTGATGAGCCGGGCGGCGTCCTGCTGCTCTCCAGTGGCGGCCTTGGCGATACCATCCTGTTTTCTCACGTAATCGAACGTTACGCAGCGCTGGCAAAACCCGGCGAGACGGTTCATGCCCTGATGCGGCAGGACGGAGCAAAGACCGCATTTCTGTTTCCCGACAATATCAATACCCTAACTGTTGATTTCACCAGGCTGCGTAAGGATCATTCTTATCGCTGGAAAACCTTGAGCGGCTTGTATGAGGCTAATTACCGTTTGGTGATTTCGACGGATTACTTGCGTCATCCCGACCTGGATGAGGCTTTGGTGACAGCCTGTGGGGCTCCAGAAACCGCGGCGATGCGCGCACGGCCCTGGCCGAAGTACCAAAAAGCGCTGGATCGTAATGAAAGCGGATTTTCGCGGGTTTTCGATAGCGGTGCGCCACTTCGTGACAAGGTCCTGCGCTGGGCGGCGTTTGCGGACTGGCTGAGCGGCAAGAAGTCCCCTCCTCCGCTTGCGCGGATTCCTGAAGTACGGCTGGGCGCGCTGGAGGTCAGACAGGGCGCCGAAATCCTTATTCAGCCTTTTTCCGCTGTCAAGGCAAAGCAGAGTCCGCCCGCTATCTATGAAGCATTGGCAGATCAATTGCCGGCAGGGACTCGGATTGTGATTACCGGAACCCCGGATGATCTGGAAAAGAACCCGGAGTTCAAGCCTTTGCTGGCGCGTGATGGTGTTGAATTTGATGGTGCGCGTTTTGTCGATATTCAGTCCCGCATTCGCGGTGCCAGTCTGGTGATCTCCGTCGATACAGCGATGATGCATCTGGCGATTGCCTTGGGTGCGCCGACTCTCGGGTTGGCGAGTGCGGCCTATGTCGGTGAAATTGTTCCGTACGCCGAGGAAATTACGCCGGACAATGCGCATTTCTATTATGTTCCGATGGACTGTCAGGGCTGCCTTGGCAACTGCATTTATCCTATGCAGGAAAACATGTACCCGTGCATTGCGAAACTCAACTCAAACAAGCTCATTGAAATGGCCTTAGAAATTCTAAAGTGAAAAAACTAACGAAAAAACTAATCGTCAGAAAGTTGCGTAAGTTTTTCCCAAGTCTCAGAATTTTCAGCTAACATTATGATATTAGATGAAATTTTTGAATTAATCGAATAGGGATCTCCGGTTTCAATAAGCGCATCAAAACCACCTATCTCGCGATTAATCAGGATACCTGGCACGTGATCCCAAGGCTTCAGTTGGCCTCCATAGCGCAGGAAATTTAGTTTTCCACGAGCCATATCCATATATTCACGGCCAACGCAGCGATAGCGATCAACCAGATTTGGTATTCCAGGCATGCCCGAAGCACGGTCTTCGCGTAACTGCCGGGTTAAATTGCGTGGAAATGATCCAGACATTTCCTCGATCGCCGGGACGGTCGGGCGCACTAGGCGAATACCCTTCTCCCAGGCCCCCTCGCCACGTGTGGCGTGGATTGTTGTGTCGGCGATTGGGTCATGTATCCAGGCGGCTTCGATTTGACATTTTTCGACCAAGGCGACCATGACAGCGAAGCAGGATTTGCCTTCCGAGAAATTCTTGGTTCCGTCAACGGGGTCAACGACCCAGACCGGCGCATCGCCATCAAGCGCATTCAGGCTTGCCGGGTCAGTTGCGGCTCCTTCTTCGCCAACGATTTTTGATCCTGGTAGAAGTGCACAAAACTCCTCACCCAGACGCCGTTCGGCCTCTGTATCAGCAATGGTTACAATTTCGCCAGCTGCTTTTTCGGATACCTCATGATCGGCGAGCTGCCTAAAACGCGACATAACTTCTTCACCGGCAATTCGCCGGATGACATCGCTTACCTGATGGGGATCAATCTGCATTCCTTTTTGTCCTCCAAGGTAGACGAAGAAGAAAGCAAAAAGGCGGATCAATTTTGATAAAGATCGCGATCACGATGATAGGCGGCGATCAGGTCATCAAGCATACGCGCGGCATCCGTGTTGTAATCTGCGCGTTGAATGAGGGCGCGGGTGATAAATGCCGCAAACGTCACAGCTTCGCCCTTGCCACGTAACTGGAAGCTTTCAGCGAACCGTTCCAGATCCTCATGGATGTGTTTTCTGGCGACCACGTTCAACTGAGATTTGACCAGATAGTTTTTGCGCCGCCATTTGGTTTGCGATTTTGCGGTTGCCATGAAAAGAACATATCTACTAGTAGAATATTTGGCAAGTCGGCGCTTGCACTCTCCTTGCCCCTCGGGCATCACATTCAGCGTTTTCTGAAATGGAGTTCATTGTGGCGCCGCCCATTCTCGCATTAAAGGGGATCACCGCTGGTTTTGGTGATCCGATGTTATTTCAAGACTTGGACGTCTATGTATCGCCTGGGGAGCGTATTGCCCTGGTTGGGCGGAACGGGTCCGGAAAATCAACAATGCTGAAAATTATGGCCGGGTTACAGGAAGCCGAATCTGGCGAACGTTTTGTGCAGCCGGGAACCAGTGTTGCCTATCTTGGTCAGGAGGTCGACCTGACCCCTTATCCCACTGTTGGCGATTATGTTGAGAAAATGATGGGGAGCGAGGACGCGACGGCATACTACCGGGTTCAGGTTGCCTTATCGTCAGTCGGGATTGCCCCGGACCGCTCCACTACTGGGCTCTCTGGAGGTGAAACGCGGCGCGTAGCCCTTGCAGGTGCATTTGTCCAGGACCCGGACGTGTTGCTGCTTGATGAGCCGACAAATCATCTTGATATTCCGTCAATTGAGTGGCTGGAAGACAGTCTGAAGAATTTTCCTGGCGCTATTGTGACCGTTAGCCATGACCGGGCATTCCTTAAGCACCTGTCGAGAATAACCCTTTGGCTTGAGCGCGGCGCCATTCACCGCCTTGAAAAAGGCTATCAGCATTTTGAGCAGTGGGCGGAGACGATTATCGAATTGGAGACCGTGGAGACAGCCAAGCTCGATAAGCTGATTACGGAAGAGACCCGCTGGTCACGCGAAGGCATTTCAGCCCGGAGAACACGAAATCAGGGCCGTTTACGGCGTCTCGACAGCCTTCGCTCTGAACGGAGGGCGCGGACGTCGGTTGCGGTAATGGGGCCGTTGCAGACGGATTCCGGGAAGGTTTCAGGACGACTTGTGGCCGAAGCCAGCCAGATTTCCAAATCCTACGGTGATTTGACGTTGGTTGACGGGTTTTCAACCAAAATCATGCGCGGTGACCGGATCGGGATAATCGGCCCCAATGGGGCTGGGAAAACAACTCTGCTCAAAATGCTGACAGGCGAACTGGCCCCTGATTCTGGCTCCATCCGCCTCGGTACCAATCTGGATGTTTTGGTTTTCGACCAAACCCGGGCTACGCTTGACCCAGAAGCGACCCTTTGGGACACGCTTTGCGACATGGGTGGTGATCAGGTCAATGTCCGGGGGCGCCCGAAACATGTGGTTGGTTACTTGAAGGAGTTTCTGTTTCATCCGGGACAAGCGCGAAGCCCTATTAAAAGCCTGTCGGGGGGAGAGAAAAACCGCCTGCTGCTGGCGAAACACCTCGCTCGACCTTCAAACTTGATGATCCTTGATGAGCCGACCAACGACCTTGATATCGAGACATTGGACCTGCTGGAAGACATGCTTGGTGAGTATACGGGAACGGTTCTGCTGGTCAGCCATGATCGTGACTTTCTGGACCGCGTGGTGACCTCAACCATTGCGCTGGAAGGCAAAGGACAGGTGCATGAATACCCCGGCGGATATAGCGATTTCCTAATCCAGAGTAAAAGCAAAGCAACTGAGACAGCTGAAAAACTGTCTGCGAAGGCGACGTCGATTTCACCTGAGAAATCTAAAAAGAATACTGGACGGCTCAGTTACAAAGACAAACGTGAGCTGGAAGATATTCCAAAACGAATGTCTGTCCTTGAGACCAAAATTGATACCCTGAACGGCCAACTTTCTGCTGCCGGGAACAGTTCATCCGATATTCACAGCCTGTCGGAAAAGCTGGGGATGGCGAGCACAGAGCTGGCCGACCTGGAAGAACGCTGGCTGGAACTGGAGATGCTTAAGGAAGACTTGGAAAGCTAACGAAGGTATACTCCGGCAAACTGGAGAAACCGAATGGTATTACAAGTTATTGGTGTCGGATTTGGCCGGACCGGAACGAACTCGTTAAAACAGGCCCTGGAAACCTTAGGGTTCGGGCCCTGTCATCACATGTTTGAAATTCGTGAGAACCCAGAGCAGATTCCGTACTGGAGTGCTGCCGCGCGCGGCGAAATACCGGACTGGGACGATGTATTCGTAAATTACCAATCGGCTGTGGATTGGCCGTCAGTGCGCTATTGGCGTGAAATTACATCCCATTATCCTGAGGCAAAGATCGTGCTGTCAGTTCGGGACCGGGAAAACTGGTTCGAAAGTGTTCACAAGACGATCTACCCGGCGATGTGCGAGCGAGAAAATATAGGACCTGGGGATCGGCGTGATATGCTGGACATGGCCTATGAAACCGTCGTTGAGCAAACGTTTGGCGGGCGGATGGATGATCAAAATCACGCAATCTCGATATTTGACGCTCATATCAAAGAGGTTCAGGGCTCATTTGATGCCGAGCGGTTGCTGACTTATGAAATTTCAGAAGGCTGGCAACCGCTATGTGAGTTTCTTGGCGTCCCCATCCCGGACATCCCCATGCACCGCACAAATACAACGAAAGAATTTAACGAACGCAAGCCCGGATCGGCTGCCGCATCTAAAACTTAATCAACAATCGGAAGCCCTCGAATCCGGCTACGTGATTGATCCCAGTTTTTAGCATATTCACAACACCTTACAGTATCTTCCTCAAGTATAAATCCGGCTTCCACTAAGCCCTTAGCCGCATCTTCAATCGCTCGCTCATACCCGCTGGCATTTCCATACCGTTCAATGACGGATGGGCGTGGGTCATTGGCTTGTTTGCGTTGTTTCTCCGTTTCAGCAAACCCGATGGTGCTGCCGGTAAACCAGTGGAGTGCGCCTTCCCCAAACCCTTCCGAGCGAACGTTCCAGCCTGTATAAGTTGCAAGAGGTGCCGCTACCATTGGTGCACGCACACCTGCGATGTCATTACCGTCATTATCAACAGCAGGCACCAGAACACTATAGGCATCTTCTTCGGCAAGGAGTGGCGGGAATTGAGGCAGGATGCCAGTTTCCAGATCTGCGCCAAAATCGAAATGTGAAAGGCTATTGGCAGCGGCTGGGACGCTAACGTCCGGAATATCAGGGAACTGCTGACGCCATTCATCAAAGGTAACAAGCGTTCCATCCTGCCTTCTGGGAATCTGGTTGGCGGGTGGCTCTGTGCCGTTGCTGGCCCAGGCATCAAGGGCATCCAGCATGGCCCGAAAGAACATCGATGTTCTGACTATATTCGGAAGGTTCTGGCAAATCCCCTGCTTTGGCCGGTCCGCCAGAGGGTCGGCGTAGTGCTGGGAACTGGACCATAGATAAACCCGTGCATTTGCGGGCGGCTCCAAATCATTTCCTTCAGTATCTGTATGAACCAGTGAGCCACGGCGTTGCCAATATTCCGTTCCTGTCTGGGTATGAATGACCAGCGGATCCGTGTCCGGACGCTTTAGAATAGCATCTGTTTTGCCGGTGACATGATCCGTGCATTTCCCATAAGCAAAGGGGAAACGGTCGGCGGGATTGTCGTGAGCTTCGTATTGCTGGCCTGCCGGGCAAGTGCCAATGGCAAAGCGGTGGTTTAACCACATGCGCCCGGCTCCAGCCACATGGGACAGCACGCCGTCAAACACTTTGCGCCCCGCGCCGTCATCATTGAAGCCCAGATAGATAGAATCGCGAATAGTCCGCCCTGTCTGTGAACGACCCCAGCTATAGGCTCTCTGAATTCCTTTGCCACCGCCAAGCGGGTTCGGGGTGCCTCCGCTGTCTTCTGTGCCATGTTTAAGGAAGCTGACGAGGTCGCGGACAACTGCATGTCCGAGCCCCATAACCAGCGGATCACGTCCTTCGTAGACCAGTTCGTAAATCCATCCAGGCTCAAACCCGTCTGGGGTATGAACATGGATGGGCGACGGGATTATTGCCTGCTCGGTCCCCTGCCCGTCCAGTCCTAATCCGCGTTCAACTCTTGCGAAAGCCCAGTCAGTGGAGACAATAAGCTGGCGTTTGTCTTTTGCGGAGCGCCGCCGGGTCAATTGGGCATTTTCAGTGTTCATGGATACGCTGGGATGCCCACGAGTAGTAATGAAACCGCTTACGGGGAACGTATCAACACCCGTTGTATCGACGACAAATTCCGTTCTGACCCGGCCCGTGATCGGTGATCCGTCGGGATTTTCAGCAATTGGCAAATCAAGAATCAGACGTCCGCCGCCCGGCAATATATCCCCCTGCCATGCCGCCCATAAGACCGTGTAGCCGCGGCGAAACAAATAGCCGTTTCCGCCATGTTCAGCAGATATAGGGGCGTTTGATCCGACACCATCGTTAAAGAATTGCAACGCGCGGGCACTCCCACGGTTTCCATAATCATAAAACAGGCGACCGTTGCCTTTTGACGGGTCAACCGGTTTCAGGATGATGAAATCGGCCGTGAACTCAACGAGCCCGTCGGTGTTAGTCAGGGCCTTGTCTATATCGGTAATTATCGCCTGTTCAGGAGCGTTTGGGTCAACTGCAAAAGTCACCCGCCCTTTAAGGCGTTCATAGGGTCCTGTATCCCCAAACGCCATTCCATCAGCGAACGATTGGCGCTCCTCAATATCAATCCATATCTTGCTTGGCACTGCAATTCCTCGTCAAAAAATTAACAGGCAATTCTTAGCATGGGGGTCAGTCAAGGTGTATGTGTCGGAATAAGAGAGATAAACTTAACGAGTGCCGTATTTCGTGTATAAATTACGCCATGCGTCGGTTAAGTCTCTCCACGTTGGCCGCATCAAGACGCACGGTGACCCTGATTTCTTCTTTATCGTCAGCGCGCTCTGTTATTTCGCCATGTTCGTATAACCACGCCAGAGTCGCACCGTCCTCATGACGGAGTGTGATTTTGAGGGTTTCGTATGCAGCTGTGATGCTCTTATCAATCGCTTTCAGAAGCGCATCACAGCCTTCACCCGTTAGCGCGGATACCATGTGGGCCTTGGTATCTGTTCGACCTACCTGATTTAAGAGAACCAGTTGATCTTCGTCACTGAGCTTGTCGATTTTATTCAATACTTCGAAAAGCGGCTGATCTCCGGTTTCGGTTACGCCGAGGTCTTCCAGCACTGTTATGACATCGCTGCGCTGGGCGGCGCTGTCGGGGTGTGCGCAATCTCTGACATGGAGGATCAGGTCAGCTTCCATAACTTCTTCCAGCGTCGCGTGGAAGGCATTGACCAGCTCGTGCGGCAAATCAGACACGAACCCGACCGTATCTGACAAAATCACACTTCGCCCGGAAGGCAAATCAAGTCCACGCATGGTTGGATCAAGCGTCGCGAACAGCTGATCCTGAGCAACCACATCAGCGCCCGTCAACATATTGAAAAGAGTGGATTTTCCAGCGTTTGTATAGCCGACAAGTGCTACAATCGGATACGGAACCTTGCGCCGCGCCTGGCGATGCAGGTCACGTGTGCGGGTGACGTCTTTAAGATCGCGCTTGAGTCTCGTAATCCGTTGGTCAATCAGGCGGCGATCCGTTTCGATCTGCGTTTCGCCGGGACCGCCCATAAACCCTGCCCCGCCGCGTTGGCGTTCAAGGTGGGTCCAACTGCGCACCAGGCGGCTGCGCTGATAACTCATCGCGGCCAGATCGACTTGCAGACGACCTTCTTTAGTTCGGGCGCGTTCGCCAAATATCTCCAGAATCAGACCGGTCCGGTCGATAACCTTACGCTCCCAGGCACGTTCCAGGTTACGTTGCTGGATGGGGGTTAAAGTGGCGTCGACGACAATAACATCGACACCATGTCCATCATCGCCACTTGCCAGTTCACCGACACGCTCAACAGCTCCACCGCCCAACAAGGTTGCCGGACGGGGCCGAGCCACGTTAATGACCTCACTTGTGACGACATCAACGTTAATGGCAAGTGCCAGCCCTACACACTCTTCCAACCGCGATTCGGCGGAACGTGACGTTTGGGCCGCACGGCCAAGATTAGGGTGAATAACGATGCAGCGTTCGCGGGTGCCGTCATCGGCCCCGTCTGTTTGTTGAATCATTTCAGGTTTTCAAATCCGGCCGTAAAAATGAAAAGGCAGAAACTCAACCCTCCTCCTCGCCGTCTTTTTCCGGCTCAAACAATTGAACGGGTGTTGATGGCATAACCGTCGAAATCGCGTGTTTATATACAAGCTGCGTGTGTCCATCGCGTCGTAACAGCACAGAAAAATTGTCAAACCAGGTAACAATACCTTGTAATTTTACCCCGTTAACGAGGAAAACCGTCACCGGTGTTTTTTGTTTTCTGATGTGATTTAGAAATACGTCCTGAACGTTCTGGGACTTCTCAGGTGCCATGGTAACCCCCTCTTTTTTTAATTATTTGGCCCGAATTCCCGAAACGGGGACCAGGGCTACTCGTTTAATTTTTAATTTTTCTAATCTAACCTCTGTCAAAAAACCCCGGAAATCCACAGTTTTCTTTCAGTCACGCGATAGCTTACAGGTTCCGAAGCCGCTTGCATAGCGCTTGTCCGTCTTCAAAATGCCAAATTGGCGAATGAACGGCAAATTCATCATCTTTCGCAGGATCAGCGCGAAGCAATATTGGTGTGCAACTGGCGTTGTTGGCGCATTCCATATCAATATCTGCGTCGCCCACGAACCAGATATCCGATGGGGAAACCGTATCCTGAAGGTCGTTTCGGTCTTTGAGGGCTAAACGGACGGGATCTGGAGCGGGCTTGTCTTTCTTTGCGTCATTTGCCCCGACGATTTGTCCGAAATACCGGCTCCAGTCCAAATGATCGGCTTCCTGGCGCAGATAATCACCTCGCTTATTGCTGACAATGGCCTGATAAATTCCCAATTCAGAAATCTCCTGAAGCATTTCAGATATTCCAGGAATGGGTTTGATCATTTCAGAATGAATCGCGCCGTACCGGGTATAGAACACGTCGGCGGCATCTTTCCAGCCATCACCAAACAGAGTGGGGAAAGTGTCACGTACAGACTTACGCACTCTTACCCGAACTTCCGCCATGCTCCATGGGGCATGTCCGAAAGTTGTCAGCGTGGTGTTCAGGGCATCCCTGATGACAGGCCAACTGTCGACCAAGGTATTATCCCAGTCAAAAATAATCGCGCGTGGTCGGCCTTCTGGCCCATACGCTTTGTTGTTTAATGCCATTTGCCGGTATCCTTGGGTCCGCCCTTGGACTCGATAAAGTCCACGTAAAGATCAAGCATTCGTGCTGTCAGTTCGCCAACGTGGCCATTGCCGACAGGTTTATCATTTATGTTGGTGACGGCTTTGACATGTGAAGTTGAACTTGTGATGAAAGCTTCCTTGGCATTTGCGACTTCTTGTTCGCTGAAAGGTCGTTCTGAAATCTTTACCCCGGCATCCTTCGCTGCTTCCAGAACCGCTAAGCGGGTAATCCCGTTCAGGATTGCGTCAGAAATGTTGCGGGTGACCAGATCACCGTCTTTGGTAACGATCCAGGCGTTGGTCGATGTACCTTCCGTAATCATCCCTTCATCATCAACCATCCAGGATTCGAAGGCTCCGGATTCGCGAGCCTGCTGTTTACCTAAACAGTTGGGAAGAAGCGATATCGATTTGATATCTTTGCGTTTCCAGCGAATGTCGGGGATCGTGATGACGCCGATGCCCTTGTTCAAAACCTCTTTGTTTAGAGGGGCTGTTTTCTTAGCCGTGACGACGAACGACGGTGTGGTGTTTTCCGGAAACGGGTGATCACGCCTTGCGACACCGCGAGTCACCTGCAAATAAACTAACCCGTTTTTGACATGGTTTCGCCGAACGACTTCTTTAACAACGACCATCATCGGTGCAGGAGCCATGGGCCAATCGATCCTGAGTTCGCGAAGGGAATGACCCAGCCGGTCCATATGGCCATTAACCCCGATCAGCTCACCGTTATGGATGGCAAACACTTCATAGACGCCATCTGCGAACTGATAGCCGCGATCTTCAATATGAACGACGCCATCGGCGTGCGGTACGTACTGGCCATTTACATATGCTATGCGTGACATTTTCTTCGATAATCCTTTGATAAAACTAGAAATACTCAAGCTGAACGGAGAACAGTTTTTCCACTTTTCGGATCACGTCAGCTGCGGCAAACATGACAACCCGATCATTGGCCTGAACAATGGTGCTTCCCCCAGGGCAGATCATCACACCATCGCGCACGATTGCACCAAGTAGGACGCCGGAGGGAAGATTGACTTCGCGTAATGGTTTGCCGACAAGGTCCGATGTTTCCAAAGCTTCTGCTTCAATTAATTCACCAAAACCTTCGCGCAACGTGTGCACTGAATGGATACGCCCACGCCGGACATGCTGGAGGATGGTTGAAACTGTAATATTTCTGGGGCTGACGACGACATCAATGCCCAATGAACTGATCAAAGGCTCATACGTACTTTTGTTGATTAACGTAATCGCGCGCTGGCAGCCGTATCGTTTGGCAAGGAGTGACGCCAGAATGTTGGTTTCGTCATCATTGGTCAGGGCAACGACCGTTTCCGTTTCAGATACATTGGCTTCTTCCAGGATATCCTGATCAAGTACGCTGCCCTGCAACACCATGGTTTTATCAAGAATGCTGGCGATGTGTTCAGCTCGCTCGCGAGTGTGCTCAACAATTTTGGTTTTGACCCAGTCGTGTTCACGTTCGATTTCCTGAGCCAGAAAGAGTCCGATGTTCCCTCCGCCAAAGATTAAAAGGCGCCGGGCCTCATGTTCTTCATGGCCAAATGCCGCCATTGCACGGTCAACCTGGCTGCTGTCTACGACAAAATAAACCTCGTCACCGGGCTGCATCTGGTCGTCGGCAGTTGGTACAAGTGCCTGGTTTTCACGCATCAGACCGACGATGACAATATTCAGGTCAGGGAACAGTTTGGTCAACTGACGAAGGGGCGTGTTGACCAGTGGGCAGTCTTCTTCACAACGAACGCCCAGCAATCGCACCGTATCTTCAACCAGTGGGATCATCTCGAATGCACCGGGGACACGGAGGCGGCGGCTGACGGCGCGGGCGACTTCCATTTCTGGTGATATGATGACATCAATTGGCATGTTGTCGCGTGAAAACAGATTAGCCCAAACTGGTGCCAGATAGGCCTGTTCACGCACCCGCGCGATCTTGGTTGGCACATCAAACAGCGAATGGGCGACCTGGCAGGCGACCATATTGACTTCGTCTGAATAGGTGACGGCGATGATCAGATCAGCATCTTCCAGCCCTGCCCGTTCAAGCACATCAGGTAAGGACGCCTGCCCAACGATGCCATTCACATCCAGGGTATCACTGATCTTGCGAATCAGTTCGGGCGACCGGTCAACTACAGTTACATCGTTGTTTTCCATAGCTAAATGCCGGGCAATGTTTGAGCCGACCTGACCGGCTCCGCAAACGATTATTTTCATCGGTTTACGCCCCCTTCCCCATTTCGCCGTCGATTGCCTTGGTCATGCCTAAAGTCCCAGTGATTTCAGCTTGCGGTGCAGAGCTGAGCGTTCCATGCCGACGAAGTCAGCCGTTTTGGAAATATTGCCGCCAAAACGGGTGATCTGTGCGGCAAGATACTGACGTTCAAATATCTCGCGGGCATCGCGCAAAGGCAATCCCATGATTTCTTCGCTATCATCCGCTGGCCTCGGAACAGGAGCATCTGCACTGATTTCCGGTGGAAGCATCCCGATTCCAATAGTTTCCCCGGTGTCGCCAGGAGCCATAATGAGTAGGCGCTCGATTATATTCTTTAATTCGCGAACATTGCCGGGCCAATCGTAAGCTTGCAGAGCCGAAATTGCATCACTCCCGATCATCCGAGGTGCCTGGCCAGATGAGCTTGCGGCTTGTTCCATGAAGTAAGTTGCGAGCAGTGGGATATCTTCCGGGTAGGTTTTCAATGGCGGGATATCGATTGGCACCACGTTCAGTCGGTAATACAGATCTTCGCGGAACCGTCCGGCACTGATTTCATCGGCCATGGTGCGTGTTGAGGCGGCGATGACGCGAACATCGACATTCATATGCGCAGTTCCGCCAACCCTTTGAAAAACTTGATCCTGAAGAACACGGATAATCTTTCCCTGCGTCTCTAGGGGCATGTCGGAGACTTCATCAAGAAACAAGGTGCCGTTATGTGCCATTTCAAAGGTTCCGGCGCGGACCAGTGGATTCCCGTCCTCTCCCGCCTGCTCTGTTCCGAATAACGTTTCTTCAACATGCTCTGGCGTCATGGTGGCGCAGTTTACAACAATGAACGGTCCTTCCGTGCGCCGTGACAGCTTATGGATCTGGTGTGCGACAACTTCTTTTCCCGAACCTGCTGGTCCGGAAATAAAAATTCGGCTGTTTGAGGGGGCGACTTTTGAAACCGCGCCGCTGAGATCACGAAGAGCTGGCGATTCGCCAATCAATTTGTGGGATCGCCCGGCTTGCAGGCGTAATTCCTGATTTTCGCGGCGCAATCGGTCCGCTTCAAGGGCCCTTGCAACGAGATAAAGCATCCGCTCGGATTTAAACGGTTTTTCGATGAAATCGTAAGCGCCGTCCTTAATTGCCTGCACCGCCGTCTCGACAGTGCCATGACCGCTCATCATCAGGACAGGAATGCTTGGATAATCGCGCTTTATGGCTTGCAGAATTCCAAGGCCATCCAGTTTGCTGCCCTGCAGCCAGATATCCAGTAACACCAGGCTTGGCCGGCGGGATTCAACTTCAGCCAACGCCGCATCGCTGCCGCCAGCCTCGCGAGTCTTGTATCCCTCATCTTGAAGGAGGCCAGCCACCAGAGCGCGGATATCGGTTTCGTCGTCAATAATGAGGATATCGGTATTCATACCCAGAACCTACGCCCCGTGACCGCCGAGGGCGAGATCAATTTCAACCTTTAACGGATCTTTGTTTTCCGAACCGTTTACGTCAGATGTGAGAGTTTGCTGCAATGAACGAAAGAGTAAGGTGATCTCTGCGCCCTGGCCCTCCCTGTCAGCCATAACCAGATCGCCATTGTGTTCTTCCATGATTTTTTTAACGATGGCGAGCCCAAGGCCGGTACCTTTTGTGCGTGTTGTAACGTAAGGCTCTGTCAGGCGGTCTTTCGACCCGGCTGGAAGCCCAATTCCGTTGTCTGAAATGGTTAATCTGGCCGTTTCCTCGCCCTCCGCCCCATCAGCCGAAGGCAATGCCTCAAGCGAGACATCAATTTCACCAGAATTTTGATCCGTTAGCCCGCCTTCAATGGCTGAGGTTATTGATTCTGCAGCATTTTTTAACAAATTGGCCAGCGCTCTTGAAATCTGGCGACTGTCGCAGTTAAGCGTGACATCTTCTTCGGGAAAAGTTGAACTAAATGTGATATCGGGGTTGCGGTTCTGTTCGAGGAATACGACCTGCCTGCAAATTTCCGAAAGGTTTTCGGTCTTAATCGAAGGTTCTGGCATTCGTGCAAATGATGAAAATTCATCAACCATCCGTCCGATATCTTCTACTTGGCGAATAATGGTATCTGTACACGCAGTGAATGTTTCCGGATCGCTGGATATTTCGTTCAAATATTTGCGTTTCAGGCGTTCGGCGGAAAGTTGAATGGGGGTCAGCGGGTTTTTAATTTCATGCGCAATACGTCTCGCGACGTCGGCCCAGGCAGCTTTTCGCTGGGCTGACAATAGATCGGTGACATCATCGAAGGTGACGACATAACCAATAGTCTGCCCATCGAGCCGCTCAGCGGCGATCCGGACATGCAATGTGCGGCTTTCATTGTTTCTGGCGAGATGGGTTTCGGCCTGACACATCCGTCCACCAAGCGAGATCACTTCGCTCAGCAAATCTCCCATTTCCGGAACAACTTCAATTAAAGGTGTACCGATGGTTTCTTCCAGGTCGGTTGAAAGGAGAGTGGATGCGGATCGGTTTGGTAAATGAATGTTGCCTGTTGCATCAAGTCCGATGACGCCGGCGCTGACACCAGTCAATACTGTCTCGGTGAACCTGCGTCGCTCGTCGAGTTCGCGGTTAGCATCCATCAGCCCGTCGCGCTGGTTCTCCAACTGGCCGGTCATAGCGTTGAAGGCATGGGTCAACGTACTGATCTCGTCTTCGTCATTGCTGGTTTCAAGGCGAACGCTCAAATCCCCTTCACTTACCTCCCCGGCGGCCCTGATCAGGCGGCTGATCGGGCTCGCCAGCTGGTTTGAGACAGTCAAACCAACCCAGGCTGCGGCCAGCAACAGCAATAATGCCAAGACGACAAAAATCATCACGAAGCTGATTTGAAACTTTCCACGGTTTTTTTCGAGAGATTTATATTCATTTACCGTTGCGTCTATGCGCTCAATATGGCCGGTAACACGCGAATCAACAAAGCGTTCGACCAGAAGGTAGGTATCCAGAAAACGGTTCAATTTCATCAACGCGCGGACTTGATCTGCACTTGCGGTCTCGAGAACAACAATGGCACCGTTGTCAGCCTCAAGAAACGCCGGTTTCGAGATACTTTTTATGACATCACCCGCTGAACTGAACCGTGATTGTCCAAGCACCCTACCGGAGCCATCAACGACGATTGCCTCCGATAATGCGCGGAAAGTTGCGTGCGACGACAATACACCGTCCAACGCATACCGATTGCCGATCAGGCGCGGGGCGTTGAAGTTTAGATCGTTAGCGATGGCCAAGGCGTTCGCCTGAATATTTTTGCGGTGTTCCTGCAAATATGCTTTTGCAACAATAACCGACTGGGAAAGCGCCGAATCCACACGTTCGGAAAACCACGCCTGAATGCCAAAATTCAGGTAAAGCGCTGAAAATACAGCGACCAGGATAGCTGGTGTTACTGCAACGAAACTAAACAGAGTAACCAGGCGTCCGTGCAACCCGGCCCCGGCTTCTCCTCGTCGGCGCTCTTGCCAGAGTTGCACCAGCCTGCGCGCAACGACAACACTCAAAAGTAGAAGCAGAATACCATCTATATAGAGTAATCCGACAACGGTCCCGATATCATAACTCTGCGCAAGCGTTCCCGTCATAGTGGCAGCAGTTGCGATACCAGCCAAAACGGCAGTTGCCGCTAATCCATATGCGAGTTTTCGGCTTTTTCCCGCGCGCTGGAAGAAATTCATTTTAGGTGCAGGAGATGGCGGGAGTTCGCTCATTTGCCACCGCGTATTACCGGGATATCCAAATCGCGAATTTTTTTGCGCAGGGTATTTCTATTGAGGCCCAGCACATCTGCGGCTTTAACCTGATTACCGCGGGTTGCCTGCAAGGTCAGGGTGATAAGTGGGCGTTCGACCTCTCGAATAATACGATCATAGAGGCCCGCTGCTGGCAAACGCCCGTCATGGGCCGAAAAATAGGTCTCGAGCTGGTCCTCAACCGATTGCGCCAGCCCTTCACTGTCTGCAGATTTGGCCGGGGATGAGTTTTCTGCAAATTCCTGCTCAATAACATCAATACCAATGGTTTCCTGCGCATAAAGTGCGGCCAAACGTTGAACGAGATTTTCCAACTCGCGCACGTTACCGGGCCAGGAATGCTGTTTAAGGCGCTCAAGCGCAGCATTATCAATGGTTTTCCATGGCAATCCAACTTCGGCTGCATTGGTCAAGAAGCTTCTTACCAGTTCCGGAATATCTTCGACCCGCTCACGAAGTGGGGGCAATCTAATGGGAACAACATTGAGCCTAAAATAAAGATCTTCACGAAACTCGCCGCGGCGTATCAGTTGTTTTAAGTCATGATGGGTCGCGGCAACGATACGGACATTGGCCTTGATCGCCGTCCGGCCACCGACACTGGTGTATTCCCCTTCCTGAAGCACGCGAAGCAGGCGGGTTTGCGCTTCAATGGGCATATCGCCGATTTCATCCAGAAACAGAGTGCCGCCGTCGGCCTGCTCAAAACGGCCAGCGGTGCGGCTAGCTGCACCTGTAAAGGCTCCTTTCTCGTGGCCAAACAATTCGCTTTCAATCAGTTCACGAGGAATAGCGGCCATATTCACGGCAACGAATGGTGCAGATTTTCTCTTTCCGTAATCGTGAAGCGCGCGGGCAACAAGTTCTTTCCCGGTACCCGACTCGCCAGAAATCATAACCGTCAAATCCGTGCCCATAAGGCGCGCAAGGGTGCGATAAATGTCCTGCATCGCGGGCGAACGACCAATCAGTGGCAGGGTTTCATCCTGGCTTTTGAAACTTGCTGAACTGCTGCTTGATGGTGTCTCGAGCCCTCGGCGAACAATGCTTGATAATTCATTGATATCAAAAGGTTTTGGGAGGTACTCGAAAGCCCCTCTTTCATTGGCTTTGAGGGCAGTCAGGAGCGTGTTTTGGGCGCTCATAACAACAACTCTGAGCTCCGGGCGCAGTTGACGGATGCGGGGGACAAGATCAAGACCATTTTCGTCCGGCATGATTACGTCAGTTATCACCAGATCCCCATCCCCGTCGCTGACCCATTGCCAGAGGGTTGCCGCATTGCCAGTGGCGCGGACCTCGTATCCGGCACGGTTCAGGGCCTGGGTCACAACGGTACGAATACCGGCATCATCATCGGCGACAAGAATGGTTGGTGCGGTCATTATATTTTCGCCTCATCCACGACCATCGGCAACATGACGCGAAAAACGGTACGCTTTGCCTGATTGTCGCATTCGATAACACCGCCATGATCATCAATAATTTTGGCGACCAGGGCGAGTCCCAGCCCACTTCCCTGCGGTTTTGACGTTACGAACGGATCAAACAGAAAGCCCTTTATGTCATCAGGGATGCCGGGGCCATTATCTATGACACTGACCCGTAGTGGCAGATGAACACGGGAATCCCGGCCTGGTACGGCGAAACGAACACCTTGCTGGTATGCCGTCTCAAGCACGATCTCCCCGCCGGACGCAGGTACTTCTTCTGCCGCATTTTTCACCAGATTGAGAAAAACCTGCACCAATTGATCACGATTGCCGTAGACCGGCGGCAATGAGGGATCAAACACCGCCAAAATTCTCACGTTTTTAGCAAACCCGTTTTTGGCCAGCCGGTGGACCCGGTCGAGGACCTGGTGGATGTTCACGGCTTCGCGCTGTAAGGGACGAGTATCAGAAAATACGTTCATACGATCAACCAGATCGCAAATCCGATCTGATTCATCACGAATAAGCTGGGTCAGTTCCTTATCGTCGGCGTTTACGTTCTGCTCGAGCAACTGTGCGGCACCGCGAATACCAGAAAGCGGGTTTTTAACTTCGTGTGCAAGCATAGACGCCATTGCTGTGACAGAACGTGCCGCGCCGCGATGGGTTAATTGGCGGTCTATTTTGTCGGCAATTGAGCGTCGTTGTAGCGAAAGGACTGTGATGCCGGGAGATTCAGGTACGGGGCTGGCTTGGATGTTGACGAAATTAGTACCAATTCTAGGTGTTTCGAGCGTGACGTCATATTCGGTTACAGGGCATTTGGAGTCGTTAACCTGTTTGATTACGCCGAATACAGGGCTGTCTTCCGGAATGAGATTGGACAACGGTTTATCTTGCAGGGATTCGATGCTGGTTCTGAAAAATTGCTCCGCCGCTGCATTGGCGTAGATAATATGCATGTCCTCATTCATGACCAAAAGTGCGCTGGTCAGGGCGTTCAAGAGCATATCCGGGTCAATTGACCCGGTTGTTTTCGCGCGGTTCAAGGCGAGAAGCGCCTCATTCATTATGCTGCAACCTGCTCAAGGCTCGTGAGATACAAGCGCCGGATTTGATCTTTCACGTCGGCTGGATCACTAAGTGCGTTGATCGTGGCGCGGTAATCCGCTGAGCCGGGTAAGCCTTTCGAATACCAGCCAAGATGTTTACGCGCGATGCGTACACCGGCCTGAATGTCATAATGCTCAAGAATTGACTCGTAATGTTCCAATACTGTTTGCAACTGGCTTTCGAGAGAGGGATCAGGAAGCTGCTCTCCGGTTTTCAGATAATGATCAACCTGATTAGGGAACCATGGTTTGCCGTAGGTGCCTCGCCCGATCAATGCGCCATCAGCGCCAGATTCCGACAACATGCGTTTGGCGTCTTCGATAGTATTGATATCGCCATTGCCAAAGACCGGTATGTTTACGGCCTCTTTTACATTGCGGATGTATTTCCAGTCCGCATGCCCTTTGTAGAATTGGCAACGTGTTCGACCGTGAACAGCAAGTGCCTGAATTCCACATTTTTCTGCAATTTTTGCCAGCTGCGGCGCATTTCTTGAGCCGTCATCCCAGCCGGTTCGCATCTTAAGGGTTACTGGGATTTTGACGGCCTTTACGACTGCAGAGAGAATTTCCCCAGCCAGTTTTTCGTCCTTCATCAACGCCGATCCCGCATCGCCATTAGTTACTTTTTTGACTGGGCACCCCATGTTGATATCGATAAGGGCAGCACCCCTGTCTTCATTGAGGCGCGCCGCTTCGGCCATGATTTCAGGCTCGCACCCGGCCAATTGCACGGACATCGGGTGTTCTTCTGCGCAATGGGTAGCCATTTTCATGGTTTTTTTCGAGGTATAGACCATAGCCTTACTGGCGATCATTTCAGATACCACTAGACCGACGCCGTTTCGTTTCACGAGACGGCGAAATGGCATATCAGAGACTCCCGACATAGGGGCCAGAACAATAGAATTTTCCAGTTTAACGGAACCGATTTGCACAGACATCAACACGTTACCTTTCAGCTGCCTATTTATTAGGCAAATGAGCGGAGAATACAAGGATTTGGAATGCTATTTTCGTTTATCCGATGACAATATCAGAGACGAATTTTACGCCAGGGTAGCCAAGCGTCATCAAAAGATAGGCAAGGAGCACAATGCGCGCTGCTTTTCGGCCTCTGAGACCGCTGCGGAAATGGGTTATCAGAATTCCGCCAATGACAACAAATGCCGTAATTGTCAGGATAACCTTATGACTCATAACCAGAACCATGCCGTTATCTGCAAATTGCAGGGCCATGCCACTCAGCAGTCCGAGTGCCAGTACTATTTCACTGACAGCCAATAAACGCACGACCAACTCATCGCAGTCGGCAACAGATGGCAGCAGGCGATTGAGTGGCCCGTGTTGTTTGGTTTTGAGCGCGCGTTCCTGGATAACCGCACCGAGGGCAGCGACGGCAGCGATGGTAACCATTGCATAAGTTCCAACCGATACGGTGATATGCAATCCGACCCATGTGCCAGACGTTGCACTTTCAAGAAGTTTCGGTTCCCCCGCGTGTTCCCATATCATCGCAAATCCACCAAGGATAATCATGTAGAGCGAAATCAATGGGGTTAATCGCCAGGCTTCGCGGGTCAAGATGGCGATAAAAGAGAAGAGAACCATGCTGGCCGCGATGGTAACCCAGATTGATGTCGCCAGATCCGTATGCCATTCCCCGGAAAGCTTCGCAGTGCATGCGACAAATGGCCCCAGCGTCGCGACGCAAAGTAATAGCCAGTACATATTGTCGCGTGCATGTTCGCTACGCCTGCCCAGCAGCGCGGCGGGAATAAGCGCGAAGATGACGCTAAAATTTAAGATTAGTCCGTCTGGCATGGGATTAAGGGCACCATATGTTAGTTTATATCCACAAACTGTTGCCGGAGGCGAACATTGCGCCTGTCGCGGGAGATGGCAAGCCCTAATGAGGATAACACTTGGCATTATTTGAGGCGACGATTAAGGTTTCCCCGACAATTCTAAGGAACTAGTGGTGAAAAAATGACCAGTACGGTCGCATTGATTGTTGCTGCGGGGCGCGGACATCGAGTTGGTGGAGAAGTCCCGAAACAATATTTGAAGCTTGGTGCAACATCAGTTCTTCATAAAACGGTTTCCGCATTTCTCAATCATCGGATGGTTGATGCTGTTCGCGTGGTTATTCACCCGGATGATCGCGGACTTTATGATGACGCTATTGATGGTCTTGAACTACTTGAGCCGGTGTTCGGCGGCGCGACCCGACAGAGTTCTGTCCGGTTCGGGTTGGAAAGCTTCGAGGTTATGGCTCCTGAGAAAATTCTGATTCATGACGCCGCTCGACCGTTTGTTGCGGACGAACTGATTTCAAGGGTCATTGAAGCCCTTGATCGGGCACCTGGGGTAATCCCTGCTCTGGCAATCAACGATACGTTGAAACGTGGCCATGATGGATTCATCTTGGAAACGGTTGACCGAACGACATTATGGCGAGCCCAAACCCCGCAAAGCTTCAGGTATGCTGACATTTTATCCGCACATCAATCATGCACCGGTCGTGAACTTACTGATGATGCAGCAGTCGCCGAAGCGGGTGGATTAAACGTGATTATGGTCGATGGAGCCGAAATGAATGTAAAAATCACGACAGCTGACGACATCAGCAAGGCCCGTAAGGCGGAAACAATGGTCGAGTACAGGAGCGGGTTTGGCTTCGATGTTCACCGATTTCAGGCGGGCGATCATGTCACGTTATGCGGTGTTAAAGTCGCACATGATCGATCTCTTGAGGGGCATTCAGATGCGGATGTCGGATTGCATGCATTGACCGACGCTCTGTTGGGTGCCGCTGGTGCCGGTGATATCGGCCAGCATTTTCCGCCAACGGATGAACAGTGGCGCGGCGTATCGTCAGACCGCTTTCTTGAACACGCAGGGAAAATTTTAGGTGAACGCGGCGCCAGTATCGCCAATGTTGATGTCACTTTAATTTGTGAGGCGCCGAAAATTGGGCCCCACCGTCAGACCATGGAAACCCGAATCGCTTCGATTTTGGGGATCTCAGAAGACCGGGTGAATGTCAAAGCAACGACTACAGAAAAATTGGGATTCACTGGTCGAGGCGAAGGAATTGCTGCGCAAGCCATTGCATCCTTGCGTATAAGCGCAACATATTGATTTATGATAGCATATTTGTGTTAAACGGTTTTACGCCGGGGAATGTTTTCGAATAATATAGGGGAAAGTACTCGGGTTCTAAATACAATCAATTTTGGTTACGAAGAGTGAATAGCTAGACTATGAACCAGGCCGATCTCGCAAACTGTGACATCTTTCTTGTCGATCACGACCTGAACTCCCGCCAGAGTGTTAAAAACATTCTGCATAATCACGGGTTCAGAAACCTGCGCCATGGCAAGACAGTTGCGGACCTCAGAGAAGTTCTGACCAAACATATGCCTGATCTTTTGATTGCGTCGTGTGATTTGAAGGATGCTGACTTTATCGATTGCATTCATGAAATTCGCCAAGGAAAACTGGGCAATAACCCGTTCATTCCAATCATTACACTTATCGAAGAACCATCCCCTGAAGTTGTCACACGGGTTGTCGAATCTGGAACCGATACGGTTATTGCGAAACCGATTTCCACGTCGCAACTGCTTGACCGGATTACCGACCTCATCGACGCCCGCAAACAGTTCATCGTGTCAGATGGATATATCGGTCCGGCACGGCGAAAAGACGGCGGGACACCTGGAATTGATGCGCCAAATACCCTTAAGGCGAAAGCAAACGGGCAAAAGCTGAGTTTCACCGAGATTGAGAATATGATCAACGGTGCCCTGTCCAAGATGAGAACGCTGAATTATGACGTAATCGGCGTTCAGATCGCCGCTCATGTGACCAATCTTGTTCCGATGCTGGAAAGAAGTGGACGAGTTGAGCCCTCCATTCGTGCTGAATTGCTGGCGTTACTTGATATTACCGACAATGCCAGCGAACATTTGGCGGGCAGTGAATACGCTCATGTAATGTTGCTGTGCGAGTCTCTGGGCAATGTTGCCAGTGCAATTCTGGCATCACGGGGCGGAAATCCGGACCCGAAAGAAGTCAAACTTCTGAAGCCCCTCTCTCAGGCGATACAGGCCTGCTTTAGCGGTGCGATCACCACAGTTGAACAGGTTAAAGCAATCGCCGAACAAATTGGTGCCAGATAGCTTTTCGTCAATTCGCTAATTGATCAAGTTTGCTGATGCATTCTCCCCTTGGTCCAAATCCAAATCTGCCCTACGATAATACTCTTGCCATTGACGGATCCCCGAGGATGCACCATGAGCAACGAAACAGATAATTCTGATCCCGCAGACGCACCGAAAGCTCGAGCTTCTGGGCAGCCAACGAAATCTCAGATGAAATGGTTGGCGCGCGGATTGGCTCAGGCTGGTGGCAAACTTCCGCTTTTTGACTCAAACGGACAACGCATCAGCGAGCGCACGGTCAAAAGCTGCATTGCCAAAGGTTGGGCAGAGCCTTGGTTTGATAATCCAATTAAACCCGATTGGGTGATTTGCAAGTTGACGGAGTCTGGGCGTCACGTTGCCGAAGAAAGAGCCTGATTTAGGGTAAACTGCATATGAAGTTGGATATGTTCCGATACCGAAATAAATAACTGTTTGCCAGGTAATATAATTTTTTGAGGAACGCGACTTCAATGACCATACGCCCCAAATGCCTGTTGATATGCGTGAACCGCCGCTTTCGTGCCGATGAGGCCTCTTGTGCCGCACGTTCTAGTGTTGAGATGGCTGATGCAATTGAGTCAGGCGTGGCGGCACGTGGGATCGACATCAAGGTCGAACGAAGTGTATGCATGGGGCAATGCATGAAAGGGCCGACACTTCGCCTGGCCCCTGGGGGAAAATTTATTCTTGGAAAATCCCCTGCCGACGTTGCGGAAATTCTTGATGAACTGGAGCGAACCTGCGGCGTTCTGCAAGAGCCAGAAACGCCCCTGCATTTGCTTGGGTCGTAACGAACTGATTCTTTTTTTCTGGCCTGTGACGTTCATCACATGCGTCCCGGCTTTGAGAGTGCATTATGATCGTGTTGGAAGGATTTCATATATGAAATTCCTCCCTTCCCTCAAGAGCACTAACTTCGGTCGGGATTCGTCCCGGCCGATTTTTTTTGCCTGCTCTGTCTGTTCGACCAAAACCACTGTACAAAAAGCAGGCAAATATTGGTTTGACTTTGAAAAACGAAATCGACAATCTCCCCGCACATCGAAATAAGACCAAATTTCAGGATTATTGAGTAAATGGCTAAACCATTAACCCGGGCATTGCGGTTCGTACTGAACAAGATGGGCTACGACCTGCTTCGCTTACAGAAAATTGATATTCACGATGAAGCAGCGAGTGGTCACGGACGCGGTGGTGGGTTCGATGCCTTTGAGGCCATTGTTCCGCGCGAGGTCAAATCCTTTGATATCATTTTGCGAAGTTGTGCGCGGGTAAATGTATTGCTGCAGGGAGAGCGGGACCGATTTATCGGTGTGGAAAAGTCAGAATTGATTCTCCGGTGTATTAATTCGCTTATCCAGTCCATTCAATATGCTGTTGATAATGGCATTGAGACGAAGATCAGCCTTACCGTTCTGGATGATCATTCAGCACCTGAATTTATCGAAGACCTGAAGGCATTACTGCAAACCAGTCCGTGTCAGGCAAATTACGTGCCTTTGAAGGGGACGGGTATCGGCGCGTCTTTGACCGAAGCCTATGAGCTGGGCCGTAAGAGCAAGGATGTTGTCTACTTTGCGGCGGATGACTACCTTTATGAAGAAGCGGCCGTTCTCGAAGTGGTTCAGACTTTCGGACGACTTTCAGCAACCTATGGCTCGGAAGTCGCCCTCTTCCCATCGGACTATCCGGACGATTACAGAACCGTCGTGCCCAGTGTTATATTGCTCGGCAGCCATCGTCATTGGCGCCAGGTTGGCGGCTCAACGGGGGCGGATGTCATATCGGTGAATACGCTCAATAAATATTGGGACACCTATATGGCGTTCACGAAATATGGGACAAGCGCGGACATCACGGAAGAAACGACGATCAATAACATCTACAAAGAAATCCCGATGTTCACGCCCATGCCAAGCCTGTCCGTACATTTTCAGCACTTCGAGACGCTATCGCCCTATTTTGACTGGGAGAGATGGTGGGAAGCGGCAAAGCTCAAATAGCGGTCTATTTATCGGGGTGTGCCGGGTTCTTTTGAGCAAGCTTGGCCGGGTTGCCTTTGTAAATGCCGGGCTCAGAAATATCACGCGTAACAACCGCCCCTGCCCCGATCACCACATTGTCACAAATATTGACCGGAAGAATCGTTGTATTCGAGCCAATTGTAACATGGTTGCCGATGGTCGTTTTTTCCCAAAGGTCGTGCCGATCATAGGCGGGCTCACCAATGGAAAATGAATCATTGATAAACATCACGCCGTGACCGATGAAACAGTCATCACCGATTTCGACCAATTCACATATGAAGCAATGCGACTGTACGCGTGTGCGTTTCCCAATGGAGGCATTTCTCTGGATTTCGACAAAGGGCCCGACGAAGCTTCCCTCCCCGATCTTGCAGCCATACAAATTGACCGGGTTTACGATTGTTACATCCTTGCCAAATTCGACATCGACAATCCCGATCTCACCAATTTTCGGCGTTTCCGTGGTCATAGAATTTTGCCGAGCGCTTCTGCGATTACCTGAACTTGCTCATCCGTCATATCCGGGAAAAACGGTAGGGAAAGTCCGCTTTCTGACAGCGATTCGGAATGCGGGAAATCGCCTTTCTGATAGCCGAGATCCTGATAGCAGGGTTGTAAGTGCACGGACTCGGGATAGTGAACCTGAGCCATAATGCCCTGATCACGCAACGCTTTCAGGCAGTCATCACGGTCATAACCCGGCACCTGAATAACGAAAAGGTGATAAACGGCTCGAGCGTTCTGGGCTTCTGTCGGGAGTTTAATTGGCAAGCCCTGCAGGTGGCGGCGGTAGGTTTCGGCCAGTTTCTGTCGCTTTTCCGTCCACGCCTTCAGGTATTTGAGCTTCACAAGCAGGACAGCGGCCTGGATGGTATCAAGGCGGGAATTGTAGCCGACCATTTGGTGGTTAAACGCTTCCGCCTGGCCGTAATTGCTGAGAATCCTAAGTCGTTCGGCCAGTTCATCATCGTTTGTAATGGTCGCTCCCCCGTCGCCATAACAGCCGAGGTTTTTGCTGGGGTAGAAGCTGTAACACCCAATATCACCAATCGTACCGGTAATTTGCCCATCAGTTTCCGCCAGCGGTGACTGCGCAACATCCTCGATAACGCGGATATTATGGGTCCTGGCAATTTCCATGATGCGGCTCATAGGGGCCGGGTGGCCAAACATATGAACGGGAATGATTGCTTTTGTCTTTGGCGTAATGGCGCGCTCAAGCTTGTCTGGGTCCATTTGATAGGTATCGGGATCAATATCCATCAGGACCGGTTTTGCGCCAACGTAGGATCCTGCAAAGGCGGTCGATATCCAGGTGTTCGGAACCGTAATGATTTCATCGCCCGGCCCGACCTCACAGGCCCGTACTGCCATATGAAGAGCGTCGGTTCCTGATCCCATGCCGATGGCATGCTGAACACCATGAAGCGCCGCAAACTGGCGCTCAAACTCTCCGACAGCAGGGCCGTTGATAAAGGCTGATGAAGCAATCGTTTGCTGGATCGCGTCATCAATCTCGGAGCGGATTGCATCGTACTGAATTTTAAGATCAACAAACGGGATCATGGTGTTGGTCATCACTGCTGTGGATTAGATACGCTCAGGAGTCACTTCATCATTTACTCTGATTGAGCAGGTACGGAAATAGTAAATGTGACGTTCCGCTGATTTCCGCCTTCTGGCATGGAATTAAGAGTTGTTTTTGATACCTAATGCCGCAAACTGGCACATGCATTCGAACTCCCGGAACCCATAATGGCGCAATCATCAAAACAATTAGACAGACTTAAAATTGCCGTTTGGGGCGTCGGGGATCATGCGCGAAGAAACATTCTGCCCGCAATTACGGCCTCTCTGGGAACAAGCCTTGCCGGTATCACCACGCGCGATGCGGAATGTCTGGAAACACAATCTGATAAATGGGGCTGCAAAGCATGGGCATACCCTGACGAGATGCTTTCTGATAATAACATTGATGTCGTCTATATCGCTACGCCGACGGGGCTTCATTATGACCATGCCAAGCGCTGTCTGGAATCCGGGCGAGGTGTTCTCTCTGAAAAGCCGCTTTGCGAACATCTGGACCAGGCCTTTGAGCTGGCCGATATTGCACGGCAAAAAAAACTGCTGTTCAGCGTTGCCTGCGGGCCGATTTACCACCGGCAATTTCGGCAAATGCAGGACCTTCTGAAGAGCGGTGATATTGGCCGGATACAGCACATATCCGCACGCTTCGGCTTTCCGCATCTGGACCCCGCCAACATTCGTTACGACCCGTCTCTTGGTGGCGGGGCTTTTCTGGATATCGCATTTTACTTGTTGTTTATGAGCGAGTTACTTGTCTCGAGCCCATTAGAGACCGTTGAGAGCGCCGAGCTTGAGCAAGAGCGTCCGTTTGAGGTTGATACCAGCGGAACGGCCAGACTGCTCTTTTCAAATGGGGTTACGGCGGATGCTGAATGGGGGTATGGCATGGACTATATCAACGAGCTGGAGGTCATTGGTGAAACCGGCTCCCTATTCGCCAGGCCTGCATTCTCCAAACCGGCGCATATCCCCGCCTATATTGATATAACCCGCGATAACCAGGTCCGAAGATTAGACATTGAAGTCGACAACCAGTTCGTCAGTATGCTGGATGAATTTGTGCGGGCGGCCAATGATGATGACCTTAAAACCCGATTGCTGGGCCGGGCACTTCGCACCCAAACGCTGCTGGAAGAGGTTCGCCGTGCTGCAAAACTGCAATGATCGTGAAAAAGGAAAGCCCATATGAATGAAGCTGCCAGTGCGCCAGAGAGTGGACGGGACCTTCGGTACTTCGCTCTTCGGAAAAAACATATACGCCAGTACGATTCGGAATTTCTGGCTTTTTCCGGGGCTGATTCCAGCATGTCGGTTCTCGAAGTTGGTTGCGGCACCGGGATTTTTTCGCGCTATCTCCGACATAAAGGCTTTACGGACGTTGTCTGTCTGGACCTTGATGAAAATCTCGCTCCTGTTCTTGCCGATCTTGACCCCTATCAAATCGTTTTCGATGATGCTGAGAGTTATGTGAATTCCATCACCGGCAAGCGAACCTTTGATTTGATCGTTATGCAAGACGTTTTGGAACATGTGTCATTGGAAAAAGCCTGCTCGATGTTCAAGGCATTTGAAGCCGTACTGGCGCCGGGAGGGCGTATTGTCATTCGGGTACCCAACCTGTCATCGCCCTGGGGTGGGCGCATTTTTTATGGTAATTTCGATCACGTGACGCCCTACTCTCCAGACCGGATTAAGGAGTTTGCTGGCATAGTTGCGTTTCGGGTTGTCAAAATCGTCGGGCAACGGACTGGCAAGCGGCGAAAGCAAATCGCATCTAACATTCTGCATACGCTTCTGTCTGGTATTCTTCCAGAGCATCCGGAAATCTGGGAGGCCAACATCGTGGCACTGCTGGAAAAGCAAAGTCCCTGAACGATTAACAGGTATTTACAGTAAATGGAGGATGGTCGGGGAGACTGGATTCGAACCAGCGACCGCTCGGCCCCCAGCCGAGTGCTCTACCAGACTGAGCCACTCCCCGACCGATGTCCGATAAGTTACCTTAGCGAACGGGCGCACTATAGTGAGGCATCGCCGGGCGGGCAATAACCAGAATTCACTAAATTCGGGAATTTATGATTATGGAGATGCCGCGAGAAGTCTGCGAATATCCTCAAGTTCTTTGGCTAAGGCGCGGAGTTCGACCACATCGGGCTTTTGAGATGTGGTGACCGCTGACTCTGGTGATTCAGGTCCGGCTGTTAGTCCTGTTTTGCCGCCGGTTTCACGCAGCAGTTTCTGCACGCCTTTGATTGTGTAACCATCATCATAGAGCAAACTTCTGATCCGTCGCAGTAACTGGATATCCTCTGGCCGATAATAGCGCCGCCCGCCGGCGCGTTTCAAAGGGCGCACGGTGGTGAACTTGGTTTCCCAGAATCTCAGCACGTGTTGCGGCAGATCAAGGTCCGTTGCGACTTCACTGATGGTACGAAAGGCGGTGGCGGACTTGGCCATGGCTGATCTCAGGAACCGCTACCCGGGGTGCGGTTTTCGTTGATCCGGTTTTTCAGGACCTGGGACGGGCGAAAGACCAGGACTTTACGTGGCAGGATCGGAACCTCTTCACCGGTTTTGGGATTACGTCCAACCCGTTGCCCTTTCTGGCGCACGGAAAAGCTGCCAAAAGATGAGATTTTAACCGTATCCCCACGTTCCAGCGCGTCGGACATATGGTTCAGAACAGATTCCAAAAGATCCGCAGACTCGTTTCGCGACAGTCCAACTTCGTGATAGACCGCCTCACCCAACTGAGCACGCGTTACGGTATTTCCCGACATCTCAATAGGCCCCCTGCCCTTATGTACCGCCAGAGGGTATCGCCGATGGAGAATTTCGTCAATATATCAATGCGTTGAACAGCAACTATCCGAGATTGATTCGGATTTGGAAGTGTCAAAAATTAGTTTTCGCGCCGGAGCTAAGATATCAGCCTAATTTAGTTTGCAGACGCCTGCCCATTTTTCGGTGAGACGATCGACTTACAGATGGCAGTTATGCCCCTACCAGCGAACCAGCCCAGACCCCCATGTCAGACCGCCGCCCATGGCTTCCATGAGCACGAGGTCGCCGCGTTTGATGCGGCCGTCTTTTACTGCCTCGTCAAGGGCGAGCGGGATTGAAGCGGCTGAGGTATTGGCGTGACGGTCAACCGTGACAACGACGCGGTCCGGTGAAAGCCCCAGTTTTTTTGCTGTGCTGTCGAGGATGCGTTTGTTGGCCTGATGCGGGACAAGCCAGTCGATGTCGTCGGTGCAGAGGCCATTGGCCTCCAGCGTCTCATCGACAATTGATGCAAGATTGTTGACGGCATGGCGGAACACTTCCTTGCCGTTCATGCGCACATGACCAACCGTTCCTGTTGATGACGGGCCGCCGTCCACATAGAGCAGATCATTGGTTGCGCCGTTGGAATGGAGATGAGTCGAGAGGATGCCCCTGCCCCGGTTATGGCCGGTGTCGCCAACTTCGATTTCGAGATCGTCCTCATTTGCATTCTGCAAGACTACCGCGCCCGCGCCATCGCCAAACAGCACACAGGTGCCGCGGTCTTCCCAGTCAAGGATGCGCGAAAATGTTTCTGCCCCGACGACAACGACCGTATCGGCTTGTTCGGCCTTGATGAAATTATCCCCGACAGACAGCGCGTAGATGAACCCTGAACAGACCGCCTGAATATCAAAAGCGGCACCATTCGTCATGCCGAGTTTTGTCTGAACTTTTGTCGCTGTCGCCGGGAAGGTGCGGTCCGGCGTTGTTGTCGCGACGATCAGGATATCAATTTCGCTGGCATCAACGCCGGCGTGTTCAAGAGCTCGCTCAGACGCCTTCAGGGCCAGGTCGGATGTCAGTTGCTCTGGCGGAGCGATATGACGCTGACGAATGCCGGAACGTGACGTGATCCACTCATCCGACGTGTCGACCCGTTCCGCAAGCATATCGTTGGTGACAATATTATCCGGCAAATAAGAGCCACAGCCAAGGATTATGGAACGTCGTTTCATTTGGCTGAGGATTCCGTTTTTTTAGGGGTTGGTTCATCATGAAGGCGAGCGAAATCTTCTTTGATGCTCTCATTTACGGCGGTGGTGACCAAATCTACTGTAACGCCGATGGCATTGGAAAACCCCAATGCGTCAGTGCCACCGTGGCTTTTGACGCAAATACCATTGAGCCCAAGCAGCATCGCTCCGTTATAACGCCTGGGATCCATCTGGATTTTTAACAGGTTGAGCGCAGGTTTCGCCAATAGTGCCCCAATTGTTGCTATCCAGGAAGACCTCAGCCCGTCTTTCAGAAATGCGCCAAACAGCTTGGCCGTACCTTCTGCGGTCTTGAGTGCGATGTTTCCGGTGAAGCCGTCGGTAACGATAACATCAACGGTACCCGCAGCGATATCATCGCCTTCTATGAAACCATAAAATTTTATAGGCAGAGCTGTTTCCTGCAGCATCGCAGCAGCTTCCTTGACCGAAGATTTGCCCTTCAGGTCTTCTGCCCCGACATTCAGGATGCCAACGGAGGGAAATTCGATCCCCCTCACTTGCCTCGCGAACACTTCGCCCATAACCGCGAACTGGGCCAGGTTTTCAGCGTCACATTCGATATTTGCGCCCAAATCAAGCATCAGACTGCCACCGCGCCGGGTCGGGAAGTAGGATGCAATGGCCGGGCGATCAATTCCGGGAAGCGTTTTCAGGACAAATTTTGCCATTGCCATCAATGCACCGGTGTTGCCTGCCGAGATTACCCCGTCGGCTTCACCGTCCTTAACCGCGTTGATCGCAAGGCGCATGCTGGAATTGCGCCCCGAGCGTAGCGCCTGAGCAGCTTTGTCTTCATTTTTTACGGCATCCGGCGTGTGGCGTAGTTCAGTGACTTTGGCCACAGTCGGGAAACGCTCGAGGAGCGGCGCCAAACGCAGCTCGTCCCCGAACAACAGAAATTGGAGGTTCGAATGGCTTTCCAAGGACATTTGCATGCCTTCGACAACCATTTCCGGCGCGTTATCGCCGCCCATTCCGTCAACAGACAGTATCAACCGTTCAGACAACGACGAATCCCCAGCTGTTGTAATTGGTTCAAAAGACGCGGACGTCTTTTATAGTCGGATGAAAAGAGCTTGAACAGCGCCCTTTATGCAGCGTCGTCAGCTTCGATGACGTCACGGCCATCGTAGGAGCCGCAAGCAGCACATACATGGTGCGGGCGTTTCAACTCGCCGCAGTTAGCGCATTCGCCATAAGCGGACACTGTCAACGCATCATGCGCACGACGCATGTTACGTTTTGATTTGGAAATTTTCTTCTTAGGAACTGCCATTTTAAGAGACCTCGGTTATATGCCCTATGGGCACCATATTTAAGATAGGGCAAAAGGAGCGCTTAATTAACGAATATCGGAGAGAAGAGCAAGCTGAATAGAGCATAGTTATGATCTATTTTGGCTGGATTTTCAATTTTTCCAGCACAGCGAAGGGATTTTGGCTCGATTCATCCGATTCCAGCTTCATTTCTTCTTCATCTGCCCCCTCTATTCTGGGGAACGGATCGATTTCGAGGGCCAGAAACTGGGCAACCGTTTCACCAAGATCAATGACCCCGTCAATAATCGGTTCATCCGGGTCATCGAAGCCTTCATCTATATCATTACCGGCTTCAGTATCGTCGACATCCGAATCAAACATGGTTTCGATCTCAGCTTTAATCCGGGCGGGTACCGGATCAAGCGTGACCACGCAGGTCTGGGTTAAATTGGCCGTCAGAGTGCCTTTCAGGCCAATCCGTATCCGTTTCCCATGGCCAGTTCGATTTAGCATCAGATCGGCGATAAAATTATCCAGTGACAGAAGGCCAAAACGCTCGGCCAGAGCAGCGCACTCTTCTGGAGTTGCCTCCATACGTTGCCTCGATTCGCCAAGTGACAGCGTTTCGACGGCAACAGGGCGCGAAAATTCTGCATGTTCGTGAGTTAACGGGGGCGTGTTCATGCGGGGGCCTCGAATGTAACATTACCTTTTACGAGCTCGGATGTTGGCTGAGTGGACAATCCGGCAATTTCATGGCGCACATAGCTGGCGATGGCCGAAACCTGCTCATCCTCTGGCGAAGATTTTCGGTAGAGATTGCGTCGTAACGCGGTTTCGAGCTCTGAGTTCCCCTCTGCATTCAGGCTTTCGTCATAGACAGTAACCCGTCCATTGAGCGCTTTTACCATGCCTTTGATCCGATGGCTGACACCGATATCACCGAGTCCCATTTCGCGAAGGTTCTGATCCATATCGGCAAACATCAAGTCAAATACAGCCTGCGCGATGTCAGACGTCTCATCGTGATCTTTTTTCAGGCGATGGAACAGCAGAAATACATGCAGCAAGATCATATCGAACCGTCCGTCCGGTGTATCGGGGACGCCCAATTTCGTGTAGAAATCCGGGACCCGTGCCTGATGGACGATCTTAACGTAAAGCGAATGTGCTACGTCTTCGTGTTTCGATTTTTTGAATAATCCGAACAAGGTCAGATTCCTTAAACAAATTCAAAAATATTGGCGACAACATACGCTGAGGCGCGGAATTGACAAGCCGCTTCGTCGGAGTCATTTTCTCTGCATAGTGCATATAGACACTATTCATTAAATAGGACCCCGATGGGCATGCGATTTTCAAATCAAACGATCTTGCGACGGCTTAGCGCACTTGCCCTGATCACGGTGCTTGGCGGAACACTTGGGGCGTGTTCGCCCCGCGTCCACATACGCGGCAACCTGCCGGACCCGGCCAAGGTTGATGAGATGAAGGCCGGTGATATCACCAGAGACGAAGTCGGCGAAATTCTGGGCTCGCCCTCGACCACCGCCAATTTCGGTGGCGATGTGTGGTTTTACATCAGCGAGAAGACCGAGACGCTCGCCTGGTTCAGACCTAAAGTCACAGAGCGCACTGTCCTTGTCATGCGATTTGATAAAGAAGGTGTTCTGTCCAAGAAAATGCTGGTCGGTGTCGATGCGCAAAATAAGATCACGCCGATCGGCCGGTCAACCCCGACCCACGGCAACGAACTGACCTTCTTCGAGCAAATCATCGGTAACGTCAGGCGCTTTAGTGGAAAAGAATAGCCGCGAGCACTCAATCCCCGTGGGCGACCCCATCTTTTAGCAGTTTGGCGCGACGGCGGCGATAGGCGGGCAGGAAGATCAGCGCCATGCCAATCAGTAATAATCCCAAGGTCATTGGACGCTGGTACATAAACTCAATTCCGTCTGACAGGTTAACCGCGCGGGCGAAGTTATTTTCGAGCATGCCGCCTAAAATAAATCCGATCAATAAGGGGGCCAGCGGATAGTCTGCAAACCTGAGGATCGTTGCAAACACGCCAAGACCAACCAGAATCAGTAATTCCGTCGCATTATTCTGACCGATATACGCACCGACCATGGTGAAAAACAGAATGAATGGGATCAGATAGTTTCTGGGTATCAACAGCAGCTTGGCAATATAAGGGATCAGCGGCAGATTGAGGACCAATAGTACCAGGTTACCGATGTACATTGAGATAATTACCGCCCAGAAAATATCCGGGTTGTCGATCATTAGACGTGGGCCGGGCGAGACGTTGAGTGCAATCAGGGCACCCAGCAAAATGGCCGTGGTCCCGGAACCTGGAATGCCCAATGTAAGCAATGGTACGAATGAGCCAGTGCAGGCCGCGTTGTTCGCGGTTTCGGGCGCGGCCAGACCTTTGACAGATCCTTTGCCGAACTGCTCCTGCTCCTCACCCTTGGCGATATTGCGTTCAACGGCGTAACCAAGGAACGATGCAATTGTTGCACCGGCACCTGGCATGACTCCAATAAGGAACCCCTGTATGGACTGGCGGGCGACGACGGGGGCCATCTGTTTGGCTTCTTCTCTGGTAATACGCAGATCCTTGATCTCGCCATCGTCACCACCGGTCGAGCCGCGCGACGGGTCGAGAACTAGGTAAATAGCTTCTGGTAGCGCAAAGAGCGCCATCGCCAAAGTGATGAAACTGAAACCCGATTGCAGGTCCTGAAGGCCCATGGTGAAGCGCGGCGCATTAAATAATGCGGACTCCCCCACCGTCGCCAGAATCAATCCGACAACAGTCATCATCAAGGCTTTCGCGACTTTGCCCGTGCCTGCAAAAGCGGCGATGGCCGACAGGCCGACGACCATCAGGGCGAAATACTCTGCGGAATGAAACAACAAGGCGACTGACGAAAGCGCGGGTGCAAACCCCATCAATAAGATGGCGCCCACAGTGCCGCCGCAAAAAGATGAGATTGCCGCGATCGTCAGTGCTTTCCCGGCTTTGCCTTGGCGGGCCATGGGATAACCGTCGAACGAAGTTGCAACCGTGCCGGCGACGCCGGGTGCGTTAATCAGAATGGAGGACGTGGAGCCGCCGAAAATGGCACCGTAATAAACACCTGCCAGCAAAATTAATGCGGCTGACGGGTCTCCTATTTTGATCGCGACCGGAATCATGATGGCGATAATCGACATCGGTCCAAGCCCCGGCAGCATGCCGATGAATGTGCCGAGCAGACAACCTGCAACAACCATAATCAGATTTTGTACAGAAAGGGCGGTGGAGATGCCCAGCATGATACCGTCAAGCATGGTTTGATCTCCTAGCTCAGAAACTCAGGCAGAGGACGAAGGAAAATACCAAGCGACTCCTGTACCAGATACCAGACCGACCCTGCCCCCAATAAGGCAACAGGGATCATGATCTGCAGTTTTCTTTCACCCAGCACCCAGCCAGTGCCGACCAGAAACAGAGTCGTAGCGCCCAAAAAACCTACCGGACGAAGGGCCAGAGCGTAGATAGCCATGGCACCGATCAAACCCAGAGCCTGCCCAATTTTATATTCGCGCAATTTGGCAACATCGATATCACCAAGTACATCACCATCAGCATCCGCCACCCCTTTTGGACCGGCAAGAATGATGATCGCAATGATGCTGCCAATACCGCTCAATGCCATGGGCAACGTATTGGGCAGAAAGACCATGTTGCGCTCAAACGGCAACAACGGATAGGTGAATGACGCGTACCCGTAGACGACGCACAACAACAGAAAGAACAATGCGATCCATTTATCTAATGCCATGATGCTAACCTCCACGGTACTGTAAAATTCTTAAACGAACGGGGCACCGCGAAGAGAGTTCGCAGATGCCCCGCCATTGTGCCAGGGACTTAAAGGAAGCCCAACTTTTTCATCAGATCCTTGATCACCCCTTCCTGCTTTTCGAGGAATGAAGTGAATTTGTCGCCCGGGTTATGAATGTTAACCCAGCCATTACGTGCACGAACCGCTTCCCATTCCGGGGTGGCGTACATTTTGGCAATGGCTTTGCGGTACATATCTGCCTTGTCAGCCGGAAGTCCCGGTGCGGCAAAGAAACCGCGCCAGTTAACGAACTCGGCGTCATAGCCCTGTTCTTTCAGGGTCATGGCGTTCGGTGCTGCACTGACGCGTTCAGCCGAGGTCACACCAATGATCCGAGCTTCGCCAGCCTTGTCCATGCCAACAGCTTCAGAGAAACCGGTTGAGAGGGCCTGAATTTCACCTGACAGCAATGCAGCCATGGCTTTACCACCGGCATCATACGGGATGTATTTAACCTTGGTCGGGTCGGCACCTGCGGCCTGCATGGCCTGTGCGACAACGATGTGATCCATACCACCCGGGACCGAACCACCGCCGATGGCAACCTTTTTGGGGTCGGCTTTGTAAGCGGCCACCAGATCCTTGAAGGATTTGATCTTGCTGTCTTTGTTAACCACAAACGCAGCGTAATCACCAATTGTTCCGGCAACCATTGTCAGGTCACGGAAATTATGCGGGAAACGGCCAACCAGCGAGCGAATAACGATCGGGGTCGAGTTGACCATTAATGTGCCGTGGTTGGATTTGGCGTTTTCAATCAGGTAACCAATGGCTTTACCACCACCGCCGCCGGACATGTTCTCGAATGATGCCGAGCCGACAAGCCCGGACTTGGTGAGGGCTTCGCCCGTACCGCGGGCCGTGCCGTCCCATCCGCCGCCGGCACCGCCGGGGATCAGAAAGTGAATTTTGTCGACGACCTTTTCGCCGGCGCTGGCACCACCGCTCATTAATGCAAAACCGGCGACAGTTGCGATTGCAGTCTGTCGGAAGATCGATTTGATTTCCATTTGTAGTCTCCTCCCTGTGGATTAATAGGCGGGGCAATCCATGCCCGGCCCGCGAACTTGGAGATAAACGTAAGGGTGTAAGCTGTCGTGAAACTGTCACCGCCTTCACAAGGTTGGTTGCAGAAGCAAGACCGTGGAAAACAATCCATTGATCAGGCACTATGAAAGCCTGAATTGAGTTTGGATGCACATCAATGCGCGTTTTACTGCTGGAAGACACCGAAGACGTCGCCGAGGCCGTTGTCGCAAATTTTATGCGTAGCGGCCATGCTGTTGATCACTTCATGTCGTGTGAGGCAGCGGAAGATGCTTTGGCAGTGCAGGAATATGACCTGGTGGTTCTTGATATCAACCTGCCCGATGGTTCCGGCGTCGATGTGCTACGTGGCTTACGCAATCAGAAAAAAATGACACCAGTGCTGATGTTGACGGCGCGTCTGGGGGTTGATGACCGGGTCGAGGCGCTTGATATCGGCGCTGATGATTATCTGATGAAACCGTTTGACTTGCGCGAGCTTGAAGCCCGTGCCCGTGCATTGGTCAGACGCCATAGCGACGATCGCGGCGGCAGTATTGAATATGGTGATATTGTTCTTGATGTGGCCGGACGCACAGCATTGGTTTCCGGTGAGGTGATGGCATTGACGCGGCGCGAGTTTAGTTTGCTCGAAATCCTTATGGCCAACCGCGGACGGGTTATGCCGAAGGACAGGATTTTTGAGAAAATGTTTTCGTTTGATGATGAAGAGGTCAGCTTGAATGCGATCGAGATCTATATCGGGCGGCTGCGAAAAAAATTAAACGAGTCGAGTGTGTCTGTGCGAACGTTGAGGGGCCTCGGTTACCAGTTGGTGGTTGATGACTGAAAGAGAAACATCCAAAAGTCGCAGCTGGGCAACATCAATATCGGCGAGACTGGCTGCTACGATCGCAATGATTCTGGTCGCTGGTGCGGTTGCGGTTACCCTGGCGGCCCTTGAATACGGACGTCAGGCGGCCCAGGAAGCCTATGATCGCCTGCTTGCGGGAGCCGCATTTCAAATTAGCCGCTCGGTTTCCGTCGATGATAGTGAGGTGGTTGTAGACCTGCCAGTGTCTGCGTTCGAGCTGTTGGCTCTCGCACCCAACGATCGGGTTGTTTATCGACTGATGGATTCCAATGGGGCGACGATAACGGGGCGTGAGGATGTGCCGCCGCCCCGAAAAATATCACGGGATACAATTTACTATTCTGCCTCGGTCACTGGAGAAACATATCGATTGGCATCAATAAAGCGGCAATTTGTCGAACGCGCTTATATTGGCGATGTGACCATCATCGTTGGGCATACCATGCGGGCACGTTCGGAACTGGCCTGGGATATTGCGCAGAATGCCTTGTGGATCGTTCTTGTTGCCGGTGGCGTGTTGGTTGCCCTAACCGTATTTGCCGTTCGATTGGCGCTTCGGCCACTGCGGCGGATTGAGCGCGCATTATTGGCCAGAGATCCGAAGGATTTATCGCAACTGGACGTGAACGCGCCTCACGAAGTTAAAGCGATGATTGCTGCCATTGACCGGTTCATGGCCCGACTGGCCAGACGGGTTACAATCATGCAGAACCTGATTGCTGACGCAACGCATCAATTACGCACCCCAATCGCGGCACTGCGCGCCCAGGCGGAACTTGCGGCGGGCGAAACCGATCCTGCCCGGCTTCGGGCAATTGCGGCGCGTATTCATAATCGTGCCGTCGGGCTCAGCCGCCTGACTGATCAGCTTCTCAATCAGGCGCTTGTCATTCATCGCTCTGACGCGGCTGAACAAAACATCATCGACCTTCGCACCGTTGTCATGCAGGCGTCGGAGGACTCGGATCATGATACCCTGTCCTCATCGACCGACCTCAGACTCGATCTGCCTGAAAACCCTGTCTATGTGCGCGGTGATGCCCTCAGTCTCGGTGAAGCAACGAAAAACCTGATCAATAATGCCTTTCGCTATGGTGAACCGCCGATTCTGCTGACGCTCCGAAATGCGCAGACATCAGAGATCAGCGTCACAGATTACGGACCTGGCATTCCCGAAAGCGATTGGCCTGACAGTGGTCGTCGGTTTGCCAGGATTGCCGGATCAGCCCCCGGCAGTGCCGGATTGGGGTTGGCAATAGTCAATGCGGTTGCCGAAGCCCATAGCGGCAGTCTCGATTTTTCACGGAATGCCGACGGTCAATTTGTCGCTACCCTGAAATTGCCGCCCGCATCGGAGGAAAAACCATGAAATCACTGTTTCTGGCGGCGGGGATGGTGGGCGCGCTTATGCTCGCCTTCATTGTCCCGGCTGCGACCGAGGCGCAGGATGCGGTCATTGCCTTTGGCCCAAAAAACGCCAGCCGCATAAATACGGTGTTGATTCGTGGCTCCACGGACATTGGTGCGTTCGCACCCATATTGAAACATTTTTCCGAACGAGTGCCTGATCTCAAGATCACCTATGAGGAACGCTCAACCAATGACATCTACCGATTGGCAGAGGATGCCTGCAAGACCGGCAAAGGGGGTGCTGATCTGCTCATCAGTTCGTCAATCGACCAGCAGATCAAGTTGGTCAATGATGGGTGCGCGCAGGCTCATTCGTCGCCCGGGACAGAAGCCCTGCCCGCTTGGTCCAACTGGCGGAACGAAGTGTTTGGCCTGACATATGAGCCTGCGGTCATGGTTTATAATCGTCAACTTCTGGCCTCCGATGAGGTGCCCTTATCTCGGTTTGACTTGATTGATCTGCTCCGACCGGCAGGCAACCGTTTCATCGGACGCATTGCGACCTATGATATCGAAGAGTCGGGGCTGGGTTATCTCTTTGCTTTTGCCGACTCCCAGCAAGCAACTACCTTTGGTCGCCTGATTGAGGCCCTCGGGCGAAGTAAGGTCGTCGCCACTTGCTGTTCGGCGGAAATTATTGATGCCGTGGCGGAAGGAAAATACCTGATTGCCTATAATCTGTTAGGGTCTTACGCATTGGCCCGTGCTGCAAGAGACAAGCGAATTGGCGTGATCGCGCCGACGGATTACACATTGATCCTGTCACGCGCCGCGCTGGTCCCGAAACGCGCGGCAAACCCGGATGCCGCCAAACAGTTTATTGATTTCGCCCTGTCCGAAGCCGGTCGAAGCATTCTCAGTGATGCGTCACTGATCGTATCGCTGGGAAATACGATGAACCAGGGGGCGCAAAATTTGCACGCGACACCACCAAACCTGCGCCCGATAGCCTTTACACCGGCATTATTGGTTGGGCTGGATCGTCAGAAGCGGAAATTATTCGTTCGCCGATGGCATGCGTCCATCAAGTGACTGCGGGATTGCCGTCAGCCAGACTCTGCACAAAAAAAAGCCCCGGAGGAAAACCTCCGGGGCTTAATCTTTGATCGTTAAACCCTAAGCCAGCATTGCCAGCATCAGGATGGCAACGATGTTGATGATTTTAATCATCGGGTTAACAGCCGGACCGGCGGTATCCTTGTAGGGATCACCGACCGTGTCACCGGTGATAGCCGCGTGGTGAGCGTCAGAGCCCTTGCCACCGCAGTTGCCATCTTCGATGTACTTCTTGGCGTTATCCCAGGCACCGCCACCAGCAGTCATGGACAGTGCCACGAAGAGGCCGGTAACGATGGTACCCATGAGCATGGCGCCGAGAGCCGAGAATGCCGCGTCCTGGCCGCCAATGGCGCTAACGACGTAGTACATGACAACCGGAGCAAACAGCGGCAGCATCGAAGGAATAATCATTTCCTTGATCGCGGCCTTGGTCAGGATATCAACACACTTGCCATATTCCGGCTTGCCGGTGCCTTCCATGATGCCCGGGATCTCTTTGAACTGGCGGCGCACTTCAACAACAATCGCGCCCCCTGCCCGGCCAACAGCCATCATGCCCATAGAACCGAACAGGTACGGCAGCATGCCACCGATGAACAGGCCAATAACGACATACGGATTTTGCAGGCTGAAGTCGACGGAGACATTCGGGAAGTAGTGTTTGAGATCTTCCGTGTAGGCTCCGAACAGAACCAGAGCCGCCAGACCGGCAGAACCGATGGCGTAACCTTTGGTAACGGCTTTCGTGGTGTTACCAACAGCGTCAAGTGCATCCGTGGTTTTACGAACGTCTTCCGGAAGTTCTGCCATTTCAGCAATTCCGCCAGCGTTATCCGTAACCGGACCGAAAGCATCAAGTGCGACAACCATACCGGCTAGAGCCAGCATTGTGGTTGCGGCCATGGAGATGCCGAACAGGCCAGCCTGCAGGTAGGAAATAAGGATACCTGCACAGATCACGATAACCGGAAGCGCTGTGGCCTCCATGGAAACAGCCAGACCCTGAATAACATTGGTGCCGTGACCCGTTTCGGACGCGGCAGCAACACTTTTCACAGGACGGTAATCGGTACCCGTGTAGTATTCGGTGATCCAGATGATCAGGCCCGTGACGACCAAACCGGTCACTGCACAGACAAACAGCTGCATGCCATTAATGTCGCGGCCAGCCATCGAGTAGGCTTTATCCCAACCGATGTACATGGAGATAATGCCGCCGATCAGGATCGCCGAGAATACTGCACTGGCGATGAAGCCTTTGTACAGTGCGCCCATGATCGAGTTGTTGGCAGGCAGCGTTACGAACCATGTCGCAGCAACAGAAGCAATAATGCAGACACCGCCAATAAGCAGCGGCAGAAGCATCATGGTTTCCTGTGCAGCACCCGTGAAGTAGATGGCACCCAGAAGCATGGTACCAACGATGGTTACAGCATAGGTTTCAAACAAATCAGCGGCCATACCGGCGCAATCTCCAACGTTATCGCCAACGTTATCAGCGATAACACCAGCGTTACGGGGATCATCTTCCGGGATACCGGCTTCGATTTTACCAACCAGATCAGAACCAACGTCAGCACCCTTTGTGAAGATGCCGCCGCCGAGACGGGCGAAGATGGAGATCAGGGACGCACCAAAACCAAGGGCAACCAGAGCTTCCAGAATATGACGCATGCCTTCGGCTGATGACGGGTCAATTACGCTACGAAGGAAAATGTAGTAGCCGCCGAGGCCCAAAAGAGCGAGGCCAACAACCAGCATGCCGGTAACAGCGCCGGATTTGAACGCGATGTCCAAACCACCGGCCAGACCGACTGAGCGTGCAGCTTCCGTCGTACGAACGTTAGCGCGAACCGAGACGTGCATGCCGATATAACCGGCAACACCAGAAAGGATTGCACCGATTGCATAGCCAACAGCGACCAGCATACCGAGCTTGAGGCCCAGCAGAATACCAATAACCACACCAACGACAGCGATTGCTGTGTATTGACGGTTCAGGTATGCGCCCGCACCTTCCTGAATAGCGGCGGCAATTTCCTGCATGCGCTCGTTACCGGCCGGAGCCGCGAGCACGGAGCGAACAGCCCATGCGCCATAAAGCAGTGCAATAACACCACATACGATTACCAATAGGTAAAGATCCATCCTCAAAAACCCCTTTTGTTAGGACATGTGCAAATTAACCAGCAAAATTCATCCGGTTATCTGCGTATCTAGAATGTCATATGAAACGTTTTGTTCGTTCCCTGACGGTGAAATTGATGTCAAAAATTCGCCGGAAAGTGCCAGAAACGACCCTATAAAGCAACAGGTGTTCGCAGGTGCCGCAAAAAACGCTGGGATTAATTTCCGTCTGAGGAAAAATAAACGCAATTAATGTTATATTACAATGAGTTAGTTTGCCGGGGTATCGAGAACGGATTGTACCAGAATATCGTCGATCAGACCTTTCTCCAGGTTTCGCTCGGCAATTACCTTAAGGCGCTCTTTCAAAATGATCACATCGACCCGTTCCTGCATCTTGATCAGGCGCGGCATAAAGGCGTGAAGATCAGTGATGAAGACATTGGCGATTTTTGGCATAATGCGTTGAATTCTAATGGCTTTTTCTTTGTCTTTGGTTTCCAATTTGATCTGGATCTGAATTTTTGCAGCAACCTGATTGCCTTGGAACACTGGGATGAGAATCGGCTCCATATCGATGAATATTGATTTGACTTCGGGTTCTTTTTCAACGACTTCGACGACATCTTCGTCTTGAAACGGACCCATTTTCAGGAATTTTAGGACACTGACTGCACCGCCTAAAAGGATAAGAAGCGCGGCAATGCTGACCATGAGTTTTTTCATGTATGTGGCCTTTGTCTTAAATTAAGTCGCGTCATTATTACGGGTTTGACTGGTGAAGGAAAGTCCTCCTCAGCCCGGCATTCGCTGAATATGCCCTAGAAATGTCGATAGCCACTCCCAGCGCTCATTTCAAGTTCTTCGCTTTTCCCATCAAGTACCCGCACCGTTGCCGAGGTGCCTGTTTCACCCATCGCGCCAATCCGGGTGATTTGGGTGGAATGTGCGTGCGAGAGAGCGTTGATTGCCTGGCGCCGCGATTGTGGTGCTGTAAACAACAGCTCATAGTCATCGCCTCCGGTTATCAATACCTCAAACAGCTTCGGGTTTGACCGCAAAATATGTGCTGCAGCGCTCGATATAGGAATCGTATCGGCGAAGAGATCAGCGGATACACCGGAACTTTCGCAAATATGGCTAAGATCGGCAATCAATCCGTCTGAAATATCCATGGCGCTGGTTGCGATGCCGACAAGGCTTTCGCCAATATCCAGGCGGGGCTCAGGCGAAAGGTAACGGCCTACCAAATGGCCCTGATCAGGACTGGGTACGCTGACATCCAGATTGCCCTGACGTAACCGTAGCCCGAGGGCAGCATCACCAATTGTGCCGGTAACATAGATATCGTCCCCGATTTCCGCCCCTGAACGACGAAGGACATCCCCTTCCCCAACCATCCCGAAGGCTGTGATTGTCAGGGTTAAGGGGCCGTCAGTAGCAACCGTATCACCACCGATCAGTGCAACATTCCAGGTGTTCTGTGCAGCGCTGAGTCCGCCCGAAAACGCCTCCAGCCACGCGTTTTCTATGGTTTTCGGCCAAGCACAGGCCAAAGTATAGGCACGTGGTCTGGCACCCATGGCGGCAAGGTCGGACAAATTCACGGCCAATGCTTTCTTTGCAATCAGATCAGCCTGGTCATCGTCGAAAAAGTGAACACCTGCAATAAGGCAATCGCTGGTGATAACGATCTGTTGGCCCGCTGGCACATCAAGAACAGCTGCATCGTCTTTTAAATTGAAAGCGCCTGTCTCGCCGGTGCTGAGTGGTGCGAAATGCTGCGCAATGATATCAAACTCACCCATTGAACCACCATTTGTCCCGGACTATGAGATGTCAGCCCGAATTGTTTCGCCAGATCACCTTTATTCAGGGCGCGTCAGCTTAGCGAGTTTGTTCAGCACGCCGCCCGCGAACTTCGCTTCTTTCTCATCGAAGAATGTATGGGCCAGATCGCTGTATTCACTGAGCACAGTATAGTTTGGGACACTCGGGAGCTTGATCAGCTCAAATGTACTGGCCCGCATAAGGGTTCGCATCAACGCATCCAGGCGTTCAAGTGACCACTCATCTTCTAGGGCGTCTTCGATCTGTGCGTCAATTTCTGTGAGGTTGCTTCGTACGCCCTCAACAAGGTCACGAAGAAATCCCTCGTCAGGATTGGGAAGGCGCGCTTTGCCGCCCTCGCCGGGTGTGATATCCGGGTCGCGCAAAGTGACGGCGCGCCAGCGTTTTTCCAGGAACTCCATGACGACGGCATCAGGTTCTGCGTTCGTAACATCAATTTCGTATAATGCCTGCACCGCGGCGAGGCGGGCTGCGCTCGTGCGATGTCCGGCGCGACTGCTACGGGTTCGTTTATCAGCGTTTTCTGAATCAGCCATATTATTGGGTCAAACCGAATTGTTGTTTAAGCTCGATCATGCGCAAACAGGCGGCTGCGGCTTTGCCGCCGACGTTCTTTTCACCGCTGGAATCAGCCCGAACCCGGGCCTGTTCGCCAGTTTCGCAAGTCAACACACCAAAGCCGAACGGTACCGACTGGTCCGTCGTCAGATCCATCAACGATCGGCTGGCTTCGCGACAGATATGATCATAATGATCCGTTTCTCCACGGATGACACAACCAAGGGCAATGTATCCGCCATATTGGCGCGCAGTATGGGATTTGACGGCCATGCTGATGGCACCCGGCAGTTCGAAAACCCCGGGAACCTCAATACGGTCATATTTGACACCAATTGGGTCAAGAACCTGGGCAACGCCCTTTATTAGTTCGTCGGCATAATTCTCATAAAAGCGGGCCTCGACAACGAGGATTCTGGGCTGGTTAGTCATAACGTGTCCATTTTATATATATTTATTCAGTTTCAATCGGGCGTTGGCCAACGACGCGAATACCATAACCATCAAGCCCGACAATGTTATGCTGGGTATTGGAAAGCAGGGTCATATCCTTGATGCCGAGATCCAGTAAAATTTGCGCACCGGCTCCGTAGTCACGCAAGTCACCCCCGGCGGAGGGAGCGCTCGCGTTCTTGTCTGATTCCAGTTTTGCACGCATGCGTTCTGACAGGCTGCTATTTTGCGGTGCCCGAAGGACGACAAGCACACCGCGGCCCTCTTTGCCGATGGCATCAAGAGACGCTTCAAGCTCCCTGTTTTTCCCGGAAGAACGGTCATGCAGGATGTCATTTAGAACGTTCATTGCGTGCATACGTACAAGTACTGGCTCATCACCAGAAATATCACCCTTAACCAGTGCAATGTGCTCAGCGTCGGCAATCTGGTCCCCATAAACGATCATCTGAAACTCGCCGCCATGCGCGCTGTCGAGTGATGTCTCAAGCGCCCTCTCGATCGTCCGGTCGTGTTTGAGCCGGTACGCGATCAGATCAGCAATAGTGCCAATTTTCAGGCCGTGGAACTGGGCGAATTTAATCAGATCAGGCATCCGGGCCATGGTGCCGTCTTCATTCATGATCTCGCAGATGACGCTGGACGGGTTTAAGCCTGCCAGTCTTGAAACGTCAACGGTGGCTTCTGTATGCCCAGCACGAACCAGTACGCCGCCGGGTCTGGCTTCCAGCGGAAACACATGGCCCGGGCTAGCGATGTCATCGGCTCCTTTGGTCGGATCAATGGCAACGGCAACGGTGCGCGCACGATCAGAAGCGGATATTCCCGTTGTCACGCCTTCACAGGCTTCAATGGAAACTGTAAAGGCTGTCTGATGGCGCGAGCCATTGCGCTGGGTCATCAGCGGCAGATCAAGTTCGCGCAGACGATCAGGTGTCATCGTCAGGCAGATCAGGCCGCGGCCATACTTGGCCATGAAGTTGATCGCCTCAGGGGTCGCCATTTGTGCCGGAATGACAAGATCCCCTTCGTTTTCACGCTCTTCATCATCAACAAGAATGAACATCCGTCCGTTTCGGGCATCTTCAATGATGTCTTCAACCGACGAAATGGCGGCGCCGTCGCCGACGGCGCTTGCGACATCCTGTTTTGAGGCGGAATTCAGATCAGAACCACTATTCACGGTTAACTCCATTTTCGAGAAGACGGGCAACATAGCGTGCCAGCATGTCAATTTCCAGATTGACGGCGTTATTCGGTGCCAATTTTCCAAGAGTTGTAACCTCCTGGGTGTGCGGGATGATGTTCACGTCAAAACTGTTTCCGGTTACGGCATTTACGGTTAGAGAAACGCCATCAATAGTTATTGATCCTTTGGCAGCGATAAGATGCGCCAATGTGTCCGGTGCTGCAAACGTCATGCGCGTCGAACTGCCATCTTTATGAGAATTTAGCAACTGACCAATACCATCAACATGCCCGGAAACGATGTGCCCGCTCAGTTCATCGCCAAGTTTCATGGCACGTTCAAAATTTACAGTCGTACCCGATTTCCAGCTGCGAAGTGTGGTAATGGAAAGGGTTTCTTCCGATACACTGACCGCGAACCAATCATCACCAGTCTCAATTACCGTCAGACAAACACCCGAGCAGCAGATTGAAGCGCCGACATCAATGTCTGACGTTTCATAAGATGTGGTGAACTCGAAACGGCTGTCGCCATCGCTGACAACCGAGCGAACCCGGCCAAGATCAGTAATAATTCCAGTAAACATTTTCCCTCGGTCTTGATGGTTTGGACGTTTAAGCCGCTGGTGTTCGATCCAGGATGTCCAAAGTATCGGCACCCATAACGCATGTTGAGCGCCGGGTAAATGCCGGGGATTGGATCAATTTTTCAATATTGACCGATGCAAGCGCCGAACGACCGTCACCGCCGACAATTTTTGGTGCTCTGAACCATGCAATTCTGTCGATGAGCGTAGCCTTCATGAAGCTTGCGGCCAACGTGCCACCACTTTCAAGAAGTACGCGAGTGACTCCTTTTTCTGACAAATCAGAACTAACCCATTTGGTCGATATCCGCCCACCGTCCCCGCCGTTCGCAGTGATGACGCGCACCCCCAAGTGCTCCAGTTCAGAGCGATGATCGGAAGCGTTTGTATTCAGCGTGTAAACCCAGGTCGGGGTATCTTTGGCGGACTTCACCAGCGGCGCATCCACAGGCATCCGCAATTGGCTGTCGAGAACGATACGGATTGGTGAGCAGTCTTCCATTCCAGGCAGTCGGCAGGTCAGACTTGGTTTGTCGCTGAGTACAGTTTCAATGCCGGTCATAATCGCGTCATTTTGCGCTCGCAGCAGATGGCCATGCTGGCGGGCCAAAGGGCCGGTAATCCACTGGCTATCCCCCGATTTGGTGGCGATCTGGCCATCCATTGTGGTCGCTGTTTTCCAGGTGATGAAGGGGCGCTTCTCAGCCGTACTCAATAAAAAGCCGAGGTTCAGATCATGCGCCTCTTTTTCCATGATGCCGGAAATCACCTCAATGCCTGCATCTTTCAATCGCTGAAGGCCCTGCCCGCTAACGCGAGCGTCGGGGTCTTCGATGGCAACAACAACGCGGCCAACTCCAGCACTGATTAGGGCATCACAGCATGGAGGTGTCTTGCCGTGATGGCTACAGGGTTCCAGCGTGACATATGCGGTTGCGCCGCGCGCCAGGTCGCCAGCGCGGCGGATAGCTTCTGTTTCTGCGTGCGGGCGACCACCGGGTTGGGTCCAGCCCCGACCTACGATGCGACCGCTCAGGTCCTCGCGAACCAGAAGGCAGCCAACGGCGGGATTGGGAAACACGCGCCCGAGCCCGCGCCGGGCCAGTGCCAGCGCGTTTTCCATATAGGGTTTGTGGTCGAATGAGGTCGTCTTGTTACTCGCTCAGTTCTTCGACGAAAGTTTCAAAATCTTTCGCCTCGCGGAAGTTTCTGTAAACCGATGCAAAACGCACGTAACCCACCTGATCGAGTTCACGAAGGTTTTCCATCACCATTTCACCAATTGCCTTGGTCGGAATTTCACTTTCGCCGGATGTTTCCAACTGGCGCTGGATACTGTTGACGATGCGCTCTATCCGCTCCTCGGTGACCGGGCGTTTGCTGAGCGCGATACGTAATGATTTAGCCAGTTTGTCGCGATCAAACGGGGCTTTATCGTCATCGTTCTTTACGACTGTAAGCTCACGCAACTGAACACGCTCGAACGTCGTCCAGCGCGCACCGCATTCCGGGCACGACCGCCGGCGACGGATTGCTGTGTTGTCTTCAGTTGGCCGTGAATCTTTGACCTGGGTGTCGTCATGACCGCAAAACGGACAGCGCATAGGTTAAGGTCCTTATCAGTTAAACGTCAGAATAAATCGGAAAGCGCTGGCAAAGTGAATGCACTTTGGCCTTCGCCTCGTTCTCGACCGCACTATTGTCATCCGGATTGGCTGCAAGCCCGTCCAGAACATCACCGATCAGTTCTCCGATCTGGCGGAATTCCTCAAGGCCGAAACCGCGTGTCGTACCAGCGGGGGTGCCGAGGCGAATGCCAGACGTGACCATCGGCTTTTCCGGGTCAAACGGAATGCCGTTTTTATTGCAGGTCATTCCGGCCCGATCGAGGCTTTCCTCGGCATCGTTGCCCTTAAGTCCTTTTGGCCTTAAATCGACTAGCAAGACATGCGTGTCCGTTCCGCCGGAAACTATGTCAAAGCCGCGCGCTTTGAGGGTATCAGACAAATGCCGCGCGTTATCAACGACTTGCTGAGCGTATCCTTTGAATGTCGGCTCGAGCGCCTCACCAAAGGCAACGGCCTTGGCGGCGATAACGTGCATTAAAGGGCCACCCTGCAGACCGGGGAATACGGCTGAATTGATTTTCTTGCCGATATCCAGATTGTTGCTGAGGATCATCCCGCCGCGCGGGCCACGGAGCGTCTTGTGGGTCGTCGTGGTGACGATGTCGGCGAACGGCAAGGGTGATGGATGAACACCCGTCGCGACAAGCCCTGCGAAATGGGCCATATCAACCAGAAACAAGGCACCGACTGAGTCGGCAATTTCGCGAAAGCGGGCGAAATCCAGCGTGCGCGGATAAGCCGACCCGCCACAGATGATCATTTTCGGCTGATGCTCTTTTGCCAGGCTCTCGACTTCGTCAAAATTGACCAGATGATCATCCGGGTTAACGCCATATTGAACGGCATTGAACCACTTTCCGGACTGAGCCGGAGGCGCGCCATGGGTTAGATGCCCGCCGGCCGCCAGAGACATGCCAAGAATGGTGTCGCCGGGTTTGACAAGTGCCATCATGACGGCACCGTTTGCCTGTGCGCCGGAATGAGGTTGCACGTTCACGAATTCACAATTGAAAAGCTTCTTCGCGCGTTCAATTGCCAGCCCTTCAGCAACATCGACGTATTCACAACCACCGTAATAGCGCCGTCCGGGGTATCCTTCGGCGTATTTGTTGGTCATGACACCGCCCTGGGCCTGCATAACGGCTCTTGAGACAATGTTTTCTGAGGCAATCAGTTCAATCTGAATTTGCTGACGACCGAGTTCATCCTGAATGGATCCAAAGACATCAGGGTCGCGATCAGCCAGATTTTCACTGAAGAAATTTTTCAGGCTGTCAGATGGATAATTTGAAGAAACAGACATATTTTCAGTAACCTTAATTGAGATTAAGTCAGATTGGGTTTTTGAGTTTTTCGACGCGCCGTGCGTGACGGTCGCCACCGAACTCGGTATTCAGGAAAATATCCAGGCAATCACGGGCCACTTCGGGGCCAATCAAGCGGGCCCCCAGGCACAGTACATTCGCATCATTATGCTCACGACATAACCGGGCGCTAAGTCCGTCATGCACGACAGCAGCGCGGATATTCGGGTAGCGGTTGGCGGCGATTGAAATGCCAATTCCGGTACCGCAAATCAAGATACCTTTGGAAGCTTTCCCATCATTAATAGCGGCTGCCAGCGCGTATCCGAAATCCGGATAATCAACGGATTCCGAAGTGTCAGTACCCAGATCAAGGATCTTATAGCCTTCGGTTTCAAGGTCCGTCTTGAGCAGCGCTTTTAATTCTGGGCCACCGTGGTCGCATGCAATGGCGATGGTTTCTGTTGGCATGAATAATCCCCGAAAAAAAACCGGTGCATATCCCAAAATGCCCCGATAAATAACTTATAGCATGTCAGCGCGATTTAATACCATATCTCGCCCTGAATATCCAATCAAACACTAGGACTCGGTTAAGGTCTAGATATCGCGGTATGAAATATCATGGAAGATTTCCAAAATTTACAAAAAACCGCAGAATTAAGCGATTTCTTAGGTTGTCGTGCGTGCGGGTTATCCTTATGATGCGCGCATAAATAATTAAAAAATCGAACTTCAGGGGGAAAATAATGAGTAGTGACACCAAGAATGCTGTTTCACGTACCGACCTTCTATCCATGACAACCGATATCGTTTCCGCCTTTCTTGGTCACAATCACATCCCCCGCGAAGACCTGTCGCCGCTCATCAACGGGGCTTTTGATGCTCTCTCGGAATTGGCAAACGGTACATCGGAAGTTGAACAGGTTTCCTGCAAGCCCGCTGTTGCGGTTCGAAAATCTGTCACGCCGGATTATCTCGTCTGTCTGGAAGATGGGCGAAAACTCAAAATGTTGAAACGCCATTTGCGCTCGTCTTATGGTATGACCCCGGAAGAGTACCGGTTTAAATGGAGCCTGCCGTCTGATTACCCGATGGTCGCCCCGAATTATGCGAAACATCGTTCCGAGTTTGCAAAAAAGATCGGGCTTGGTCGCAAGCCGTCCTGAGAACTTGTTAATTAGCGAGGCTTCTCTGACCACCGTTTGGCAATGACGTATTTGAGTTTTCGTGCTGCCAGGCGTTTCAACGCTTCTTGTCCATATTTCGGGTTTCCAACCATGACGACTTCGATCCCGGATTGTGGATCTATGGCAGTAATACGCAACGCCTTCCCAATCTGACGGAATTCAAAAAGGACTTCAGGTAAATGGATGTCTTCTGGTCTCATGATCCAGAAAGTCTATTACATATTTCGTCGGTATTGCCCACCCGCTTCAAAAAGTGCGCCCGTGATTTGCCCGAGCGAGCAAACCTGTACGGCATCAATAAGAACAGCGAAGACGTTTTCTCCGTGTGTCGCCGCCTTCTTAAGGCGTTCCAGCATGGCATCTGAATTCGGCTTGTTGTCGACCTGAAACGCGCGCAAGCGTTTGATCTGGTTTTGTTTTTCTTCATCAGACGAACGTTGAAGTACTGGCGGTAAGGTATCTTCTTCGGCGTTTGGATTAAGGAACGTATTTACGCCGACAATGGGGAAAGTGCCATCGTGTTTCAGGGTTTCGTAGTAAAGCGACTCTTCCTGAATGCGCGAACGCTGATAGCCGGTTTCCATGGCCCCCAGCACGCCACCGCGTTCGCTGATTCGCTCAAATTCTTTCAATACGGCTTCTTCTACCAGATCGGTCAGCTCATCAACTACAAATGCGCCCTGGTTCGGGTTTTCATTTTTGGACAATCCCCATTCCCGGTTGATGATTAACTGTATAGCCAGTGCGCGCCTCAAGCTATCAGGCGTGGGCGTAGTGAAGGCTTCATCGTGGGCGTTGGTGTGCAGGCTGTTGCAATTGTCATAAACCGCAATCAGTGCCTGCAACGTGGTTCTGATATCGTTGAAATCCATTTCCTGGGCGTGGAGCGAACGCCCCGATGTCTGGATGTGATATTTGAGCTTCTGAGCGCGTTCATTGGCACCATATTTAAAGCGCATGGCCGTCGCCCAGATGCGCCGGGCAACGCGGCCCATGACGGTATATTCCGGGTCCATGCCGTTTGAGAAAAAGAATGACAGATTGGGTGCGAAATCATCAATGTTCATGCCGCGTGCGAGGTAGGCTTCAACAAACGTGAATCCGTTTGCCAGCGTAAAGGCCAGCTGAGAGATCGGATTGGCCCCGGCTTCGGCGATATGATAGCCGGAAATTGAAACGGAATAGAAGTTCCTCACCTTGTTCTGGACGAAATACTCCTGAATATCGGCCATCATTTTCAGGGCAAATTCGGTTGAAAAGATACAAGTGTTTTGCCCTTGGTCCTCTTTTAGAATATCCGCTTGCACGGTGCCGCGAACATTTTCCAGCACCCAGGCTTTGGTTTTGGCCATTTCCTCGTCGGTTGGTTCTCGGTCGTTTTCTTCCCGGAACCGGGTAATTTGTTGCTCGATGGCGGTATTCAGGAACATCGCCAAAATAGTCGGGGCCGGGCCATTAATGGTCATTGAAACGGATGTGGATGGACTGCAAAGATCAAACCCGTCGTAGAGCACTTTCATATCATCCAGCGTAGCGATAGAGACACCGGAGTTCCCGACTTTGCCGTAAATATCGGGGCGTTCATGAGGATCGAAGCCATAAAGCGTAACAGAATCGAATGCCGTTGAGAGACGTTTCGCCGGGGAATGTTCGGACAAATACTTAAAACGCGAATTGGTGCGGAACGCATCACCTTCACCTGCAAACATGCGGGTCGGGTCCTCGCCTTCGCGTTTGAAGGCAAATACGCCTGCTGTATACGGGAAGCTGCCTGGCAGGTTTTCCTTAAGCAGCCATTTCAGCAGCTCGCCGTGGTCTTCATATTTCGGCAATGAGACGCGCGGGATGAGGTTGCCGGACAGAGTTTTGGTTTTCAGTGTTGTACGAATTTCTCGGTCGCGGATTTTGACGACATATTCGTCACCTGAGTAACTCTCAACAACTTTCGGCCATATCTCGATCAGCTTTTTCGCTCGCGGATCAATCCGCTCATCGCGCTCAGCAATCAAGGCATCAAGCGTATCGCCATCGGCGCCGGCGTCTCCAAGCATACGTTTGCTTTCGACCAGTTGCTGGCGTTCGCGTGCGAGACGGGATTGAATGTTGATGGTGTCATGATAATCACGCACGCAATTCGTGATTTCCGCAAGGTAGCGCTGATTTTCGGGTGGCACGATGGCGGCGCCCGGCTCGGAAGCTTTGCTGGTTACCGGTTCCAGATCGCAGGAAAATTCAGCCAGACCTTTTGCCTTAAATTGGGCAACCAGTTCCTGATACAGTGCGCTGACGCCCTTGTCAGCAAAGCGTGACGCAATAGCGCCGAACACAGGCATATCGTCGGGCGAAGTGCCGAAAGCTTCCTGGTTGCGTTGCACCTGTTTACGGACATCACGAAGCGCATCAAGCGCGCCTTTCCGATCGAGTTTATTGATGCAAACGACGTCGGCGAAATCCAGCATGTCGATTTTTTCAAGCTGGCTGGCGGCCCCGAATTCTGGCGTCATTACATAAAGAGAGAGGTCCGAATGCTCGACAATGGCTGCATCGCCCTGCCCGATCCCCGGTGTTTCGACAACGACCAGATCATAACCGGCGGCTTTGCAGGCCGTGATGACATTGGGAATGGCAGGCGGAACTTCGGAACCTGAGTCCCGAGTTGCCAGTGAGCGCATATAGATGTTCGGTGCCGAGATGGCATTCATTCGAATACGGTCGCCAAGCAACGCGCCGCCGGTTTTTTTACGTGACGGATCAATGGCGATCACGGCAATACGCGGCTCACCTGAATACATGCGAAAACGACGGATCAGCTCATCCGTCAGGGATGATTTTCCGGCCCCGCCGGTGCCGGTAATGCCGAGAACCGGAACCGAGCCCCGCGCCGCGGCAGCCTCCTCAAGCTCTTTCAGTTGTTTGGCTGGCAGGTGATCCTGTTCAAGTGCGGTGATCACCCGCGCCAGTTCAGCCGTGTCACCGCCCTCAAGCCCCTCCAGGTTTTTCGGCAAGCTTTTCGTCAGGTCACGATCAGCTAATTTGACCATCTGCCAGATCATCCCCTGCAGGCCCATGGATTGGCCATCATTGGGGGAGAAAATGCGAGTTACGCCGTATTCGTGCAGCTCATTAATCTCATCAATGACAATCACACCGCCGCCGCCGCCGAACACCTTGATGTCCGGGCGTCCGCGTTCGCGAAGCAGGTCAATCATGTATTTGAAGTATTCAACATGGCCGCCCTGATAAGAGCTGACGGCAATACCGCTGGCATCTTCCTCAATCGCTGCCGTCACTACATCATCAACAGATTGATTGTGTCCAAGGTGAATGACCTCAACGCCCGATGACTGAAGTATACGCCGCATGATGTTGATCGATGCGTCATGCCCGTCAAATAGGCTTGCTGCCGTAACGAAACGCACCGGGTTCTTCGGCTTATAGGCTTTCGGGGTCGCAGGTTTTACGGAAACACCATCATCGGGCATCGGAGGCTCCTGGCAAACGGGACTGAATATTAAGTTGTGTAGTGTAGCGCGGCAATGAAGGCATTGCCGACTCAAAACAGCGTCTTGTTGACGTTTACGTAAACGTAAAGAAAGTTAGGATGATTGTAAACAAAGTTCGGTGTTTCCGGACCTTTTACCGGATGCATTGGCTTTCCACCCAGCTCCCACTGCTGCTATATAGCGTGTAGAATAGATTTTGGCCGGTTCGGCACAGACAATTTAGAGGCTTAAGTAAATGTCGGCAAATTCCTCCGTTTCCCCCTCCTTCCCGACAACCCGTATGCGTCGCAATCGTTCGCAACCGTGGACCCGGCGTTTGACTGCGGAAACCCGCCTTTCGGTTGATGATTTGATCTGGCCGGTGTTTGTGATTGAGGGAGAGAACAAGCGTGAACCTGTTGCCTCTATGCCAGGAGTCGAGCGTTATAGTGTGGATATTTTGGTAGAGGAAGCTGCCGCTGCCCACGATCTTGGCATTCCCGCAATCGCGGTCTTTCCGCAAACTGACGAGAGTCTGAAAACACCGGATGCGGCAGAGGCCTTGAACCCGGATAATCTGGTCTGTCAGGCTGTGCGGGCGATTAAAAAACAGATACCGGACATTGGCATCATCTGCGACGTGGCACTTGACCCATATAATTCCGATGGCCATGACGGGCTTGTTGAGGGCGAGCGAATTCTTAATGATGAAACGGTTGAGGTTTTATGCGCGCAGTCGCTTGTTCAGGCAGAGGCCGGCTGCGATGTGATCGCGCCATCCGATATGATGGATGGCCGCATTGGTGCGATACGGGCCCATCTGGATGCGAACGGTTATGAAGACGTTAATTTGCTCAGCTATTCCGCCAAATATGCATCCGCGTTTTATGGACCGTTTCGTGATGCGGTGGGGTCCGGCGGTGTATTGAAGGGGGACAAGAATACCTATCAGATGAACCCGGCCAATACGGACGAAGCGCTTCGCGAGACCGCTTTGGATATCTCGGAAGGTGCAGATATGGTGATGGTGAAGCCGGGTCTGCCCTATTTGGACGTTCTCTGGCGGGTCAAGGAAACCTTCGGTCTTCCGACATTTGTTTATAATGTCAGTGGTGAATACGCCATGTTGAAGGCTGCCGCGCAGCAAGGCTGGCTGGATTATGACAGAGTGATGATGGAAGCCTTAAGCGCGTTTAAACGCGCAGGCGCAGACGGCATTTTGACCTATGCCGCGCGCGATGCTGCTGAAAAGCTAATAAAAGGCTAGCGACCTTAAGGTTTTTCGATGCTGGAAAGCATTTCGTTAATGTCGAGAACGACCATGATCTTCTGTTCCAGACGGTAAACACCGTTGGAGAATTCACGCCACTTCGGATCTAGCGTAGCGGGGTTCTTCTCGTAAGTTTCGTTCGATAACCCGACAACATCACCAATGCGGTCAACAAGCAGCGTATAGAGATCGTTATGGTGTTCGATCGTAACGCCCATGTTCTCAAGGCCTTCGATGTTATCGCGGTTCTCCAGTCCAAGAAGAATGCGAACATCAATCACGGTTACGATACGCCCTCGAAGGTTGATTGATCCTTTGACCTCCGGCGGCGCCAGTGGAATGGCGGCAATTCTGTCTGGGGTCAGGATATCTTGAACATTGAGAACAGGAATTCCAAACATCTGATCGGCGACGAAGAAGGTTACAAAGTCTTCCAGATCCTCGCCCGGGTGGGTCGCGGTTAAATCATGTGAATCATCAGCGACTGCAACGGCATTACTCATCAGTTAGTTCTCCAACCCTTTGATATTCACAATTCTCGACATGGTTACATTCTTAATCAACCAGAACGTATCGGTACGTCTATTATCACTTACCAATACCTACCGTATACCAAATATATATGTCAGGAGGTTTCTGGATGTTTCAATATGTTATTTCGACAGCCATCTCTGGATACACAAAATTTGATCATCGGCCATCAACATCGGGGCATGGCCAACTCCTTCAAACTCTTTAACAGTAACAGAACCGGGGCCTCGGGTGGTCATTTCAGCTGCTGTTTCACCTGATAATAGATCAGAATCCGCACCGCGTAATACCAGTACCGGACAGCGTATCTGGTCCCAGATTTCCCAGATATCAATATCCGCATCAATGGCCTTGCAAAATGGTACGGAAATATCCGGATCGTATCTTGTTTGCCACCGATTGTCCGCAGTCTGCAGCGCGCTATGGGTGGCAACGTGATGCCATTCACCGTCCGTAAGAGGCCCAAATGGTGCATGAATTTCGCGTAAATGGGATTCCAAGTCTTCAAATGTCTCAAATTTCGGTCGGGCCGACAGGTAGGCAGCAATCCGTCTCAGGGGGGCGCGCTTGATAAACGGCCCGATATCGTTGATCACCATGCGCTGGATGGGGGTATCCGGCATGGCCGCCAACATCATGCCCAGCAGGCCTCCCATTGATGTTCCGAGCCAGTTAAGCGTTCTAATTTCAAATTGCCCCAATAAGGTCAATGTATCGGCGACGTATTGGGGGTAACCATATTCGTCAGCTTGACTCAGCCAGTCGCTATTGCCGCGCCCGACCATATCCGGACAGATCACTCTATAGTCTTCAGAAAGTGATTCAGCAATTTTATCGAAGTCTCTGGAATTACGGGTTAATCCGTGTGCGCATACAAGGATGTTCGGGTTGCTCACGTCACCCCAATCCGTAAAAGCTATCTCATGATCACCGTTCTTTCCGGTGCAGGTAACGCGACCTTCGCGCATCGTCAGATTATTCCGTCTGCACGTAAGGCTGCGATATCATCATCACTGGAATTCAGAAGTTCTTTCAAAATCTCTTCTGTATGTTGACCCAGTAACGGTGGTGGGTTGCGATAGGATGTTGGTGTTTCGGACATCTTGATCGGGCTGGCAATCAGATCGATTGGTCGGGTACCTGCAACCGGATGCGTCATTTTCAGCTGCATTTCACGTGCCTTGATCTGCGGATCATCAAACACCTGCTCCAGCGTATTGATCGGGCCGCAACTGACATTTACGGCTTCCAGACCTTCAAGCCAGTGTTTTGAAGGTTTGCTGGCAATCAGCTCACGCAAAATCGGCACCAGTTCGGCGCGATTAACGACCCGTGCTCCATTGGTGGAGAACCGTTCGTCTTCAAGAAGGTGGGTTACCCCGGCGAATTCGCAAAACCGCTCAAACTGTCCATCGTTGCCGACGGCCATGATGATGTCGCCATCTGCCGTCGGAAACGACTGGTATGGGACGATATTGGGGTGTGCATTACCAAGTCTTGGCGGGTTTTGCCCGGTTGCCAGATAGTTCGCACCCATGATTGACAACATGGCAGCCGTGGTATCGAGCATGCCGATATCGATGAATTGCCCCTGCCCTGTTATTTCACGGTGGCGCAGCGCTGCGTTGATGGAGACGGCTGCATACATACCCGCCATCAGGTCAGATATGGGAATCCCCGCTTTTTGCGGATCGCCTTCCGGGTCTCCGGTGACACTCATAAAGCCGCCCATGCCCTGGATCAGGACATCGTACCCGGGACGTGGTGAATAAGGGCCGGTATGGCCGAAACCGGTGATTGAGCAATAAACCAGCCCCGGAAACTCGTCTTTCAGGTCATCATAACCAAGGCCGTATTTGGCGAGCCCACCGGTCTTGAAATTTTCTGTCAGGATATCGCATTTCGCGATCAACTGGCGGGCTAGTTCTTGGCCTTTCGGTTTGGTGAGATCAAGACTGAGCGAGCGTTTGTTGCGGTTGGTGCTGCAGAAATAGGCACTTTCGTCAGTGTTTTCGCCGCTGTCATCCTGAATGAAAGGCGGTGCGAACTTGCGGGTATCATCACCAACACCGGGGCGTTCGATTTTGATAACATCAGCCCCCATGTCGCCGAGCATCTGTGTGCATGACGGCCCAGCCAAAATACGGGTGAGATCGAAAACGCGCAATCCGTGAAGCGGTCCTATGGTCATAATGTCGGGTTTCCTGAGGGCATAACGGTTGGAAAGAAAATGTACAAAAGCCTTATAGTTCATCAGAATTTGTGGCGCAAACCCGTTTGCCAGACGAATACCCGGTTAGAGATTGTAGCGAGACAAAACCTGATCAATTTGGCCGGATCGCCGCAGATTCTCAAATCGCTGTCGTATGGCGTTTTTATCGGAAGCTGTGAGCTTCGCGAGATGACTGCAAAATACCCATAACTCACTACTGCGCAGAATGAACGGAGGGCTAAGGTCCTGAAGCGAAACGCCCACCTGCATCAAATTGTAAAGGATGCTCCAGTCGACTCCCAAAATGGCATCTACCCGATTGCGCGACAACATTATGGCCGATTGCCTATAATCGCGGGTAATCAGTTTGTTTATCTCATTATCCGTATCAATTTTGTGGCCGAAGATGGTTCCTCTAGCGACTCCCAGGCGTAATTTTTTCAGGTCTTCATATTTCGAAATCTGTGTTGGCTTTTTTGCAATCACGGCGGAGTTGAAATCGACTCCAAGATAAACAATGGGTTCAGCAACTTCTTCCGTGGCTGGGGTTCGAATATATATGGTGCAGTCAACGGAACCGTTTTGCATATACCTTTTCAGTCGAGCCGTTGGATAGGCGGCAAGAGTTATGTTCCATTCGTTATCCTTCAAAAATTTTTGAAAGATATCAACGAAAAGCCCGTGAATTGTGCCGTCGCCTCTATTGATGGCATAGGGTGGGATTTCGAGCAGGCCAACATGTAGTGATTTTGGTTCCGAATAGGCGGGTGCATTGGCTGCAGAGATGAGTATGAAGACTAAAACCGCGAACAGTCCGGGCATTGATCCACCGAAATACCAGAGGTTTACACAAAAAACATGCGCCAATGTTATCCTTATGGTCTTTTAGATCATATTCGACCATACCTAAATTCAATCACCGTAGAAATTGGTTTTTATTGTCTACACCTCCATTATAGAATTCTCGCTTTCCGTTCCGTTTTGCCGCTTAATGTTTTCCCATGAATGATACGCCTCCCTCTGGACCAACTGATCGGACGCCAATGCGGCGTTCGATCCTAATCGTTCTGATTGGGCTCCCAGTTCTGATTGCGGCAATCGGCCTTGGTCTCGGTGTCTGGTTGTGGACATCGTTGCCGCAACATTCGGGTGGGGCTGAGGTGGCCGGGTTGTCGAAATCCCTGATTATCCGGCGTGACAAGGCCGGTATCCCGTATATCCGTACAGATTCAGACGAAGACGCCTATTTTGCGCTTGGGTATGTCCATGCTCAGGACAGGTTTTGGCAGATGGAAACCATGCGCCGGTTCGGGGCCGGGCGGTTGTCGGAAATTATGGGTGAGGCAACTGTTGGCACAGACAAATGGATGCGCACACTTGGTCTTTATCAACTGGTCGAGCAGCAGGTGGAGGACCTTGATGCGCCTGTTCGTCACGCACTTTTGGCCTATGCGCGTGGTGTTAATGCCTGGCTGGGCGGTAAATCAGGCCTTCATGCGCTTGAACTGGCACTTTTCCAATATCAGCCAGAACCCTGGAAAGTTGCTGATTCCCTGGTCTGGGGAAAGATCATGGCGACCAGATTGTCGGGGAATTTCCGAACCGAAATCCTGCGTGCCCTGATCGCCAAGCGTATTCCCGCCAGCCGCGTTGGAGAGTTATGGCCCGCCTATCCGGCGGATGCCCCGGTGAGCATCAGTGGTCTTGATAAAAGTGATGTAAAGGGTTTGCTGGCTGGCCTCGCCGCCCTACCCCCTTGGCCAGAAGGGCTTCCAAGCGGCGCATCAAATTTCTGGGCCGTCGGTCGGGACAATAGCTCTACCGGTGGGGCCATGCTGGCAAATGACCCTCATCTCGGGTTTGGCGTGCCGATCATGTGGTATCTGGCCCGCATCGAAACCCCGAAGATGCAGGTCTCAGGTGCGACAGTGCCGGGAGTGCCGTTTCATATTCTGGGCCATAACAAATCGATTGCCTGGGGCATTACCTCGGCCCAGGCCGACCTGGAAGATTTGTTTATCGAAGGCCTGTCTCCCGATGACCCGACCCAATACCTCACGCCGGATGGCGAACAGGCATTCGATGTGCGCAAGGAGGTGATTAAGATAAAGGGCAAACCTGATCAGACACTTGAGGTTCAGGAAAGCCGCCATGGTCCCATCATTTCCGGAATTCGCGGCGATATGAAATCGTTGACAGGGGATGATCATGTTGTTGCCTTGTCGGCGACCTATCTGGAAACGGATGATCTGACGTCCGGCGCGTTTTATCATCTAAATCACGCCACCGACTGGTCCGGGTTTATAGAAGCCCTCCAAGGCATTCAGGGACCTGTTCTGAATTTTGCCTATGGCGATGTCGAGGGCAATATCGGCTTTATGACGCCGGGTCTGGTACCAATTCGCGGTGCCGGCAGTGGCGTTGTTCCTAGCCCCGGCTGGACTGGCGAGACCGATTGGCAGGGGTTTGTTCCGTTTGAAGAGCTCCCGCAAATGTTCAATCCGCCCGAAGGACGGGTCTCCAATGCCAATAACCGCATTGTCGGTCCGAATTACCCCTATTTCATTTCCCATGACTGGGCGGCGCGCTATCGGGTTGAGCGCATTGATCAAGTCCTTGGCGAGGCCCAGGGTAAGATGGATATGAAGCAGATGATGGCTCTGCAAAATGATTCGGGTTCGCTGATGGCGCGAGACATTCTGCCACGCCTCCTGAACTTCGTCACATCAGATCGCGAAACGGATAAAACGGCCATATCCCTGCTTCGGAAATGGGATGGCGTGATGGGACGGGGCCGGGCAGAGCCGCTTATATTTTCAACTTGGGTGCTGGAACTCAACAAAGCCATCTACAGCGACGAACTTGCTGGTCTGACCTCACGATACCTCAATCTGCGACCACGGTTCCTAAAATCGGTGCTGACGCGCCGCAGTCACTGGTGCGATGACAGCAATACCCCCGACCCGGAAGATTGCGCTGCGCAGGTCAATCTGGCGCTCAGCCGTGCGGTTGATAGCCTGAAATCCCGATATGGCGATACACCCGGTCGGTGGAAATGGGGGGATCAGCATAAAGCGACCTTTGCCCATCCGGTTTTGACACGCGTCCCCCTGCTCAACCGGCTGGCCAATCTGACGATACCGTCTGACGGCGGTGATTTTACGATTAACAGAGGGGCGACAAGACCCAACAATACCGCCGCGCCTTTCGCCCATATCCATGGTGCCGGATTCCGCGCGGTATATGATCTATCTGATCTATCAAACTCGCGCTTTATGATTGCCACCGGGCAATCCGGAAACCCACTGTCTGATCACTATTCGGATTTACTACTTCCCTGGCGAGACGGCAATTATCTGGCGTTTGATGCAGATGTGAGCAAAACAGCAATTTCGACATTCACGCTGCTTCCGGGATCCGGGAAGTGATGATACAAGAGCACCGGGGGATCTGAATGACTGTCTCATTTGACGATATCAAGAAAGCAGCTGAAAAACTGCGTGGACATGTAGTTCGTACGCCATCCATGGCGTCAGAGGCGATTTCGGATGATTTGGGTGCCGATATCGTTATTAAAATGGAAAACCTGCAAACCACCGGCTCGTTCAAGTCGCGTGGTGCATTTATCAAGCTAAGTCAGCTGACGGCAGCCGAACAATCAAAAGGAGTTGTTGCCGTTTCCGCCGGCAATCATGCTCAGGGCGTCGCCTATCACGCGGCCAAACTGGGTATTCAAGCGACCATCTTCATGCCCGAAGGCACACCATTTACCAAGGTCGGACGCACCGAGGCCCTGGGTGCCAAGGTTGTTCTTGAAGGTGAAAAACTAGCAGAAACCTGGGCCGCAGCGGAAGCGCGGATGGCAGCGGAAGGACAGATATTTGTTCATCCGTTTGATGATCCCGCAATCATTGCCGGGCAAGGCACTGTTGCGCTGGAACTGCTGGAAGATCACCCCGATATCGATGTGCTGGTGGTTCCTATTGGCGGCGGCGGGCTGATTTCCGGCTGCGCCATCGTGGCCAAGGCGTTAAACCCCGACATCGAAGTCATTGGCGTCCAATCGGCGCTCTACCCTGGTATGGCGCGCCTGCTTGCGGGCGACGGGCCCCCTGATGATAGTGGGGCGACCATCGCCGAGGGTATTGCCGTCAAAGCGCCCGGCCAGCTGACACGCGAAATTGTTTCCGAAACTGTATCCGACATCATTCTTGTTGATGAAATTGCCGTCGAAAAGGCTGTGCAGGTTTATCTCGAAGGGCCGCGTGTGGTTGTTGAGGGCGCAGGCGCTGCAAGCCTTGCGGCCGTGATGACCAACAGGGAACGGTTCGATGGACGCAAGGTCGGCCTGATCGTCAGCGGCGGCAATATGGATTCACGTTTACTCTCGTCCGTTCTGATGCGCGGTCTGGTGCGTGAGGGCCGTCTCGTCAGCCTGCGGATAAAGTTACCCGATATTCCAGGCGTACTGTCGAAGGTATCGGGTTTGATTGGTGGCTGCGGGGGCAATATCATTGAGGTCTATCATCAACGCTTGAATTACGACGTACCGATCAAGGATGCCGATCTGGATGTTGTTGTTGAAACGCTGGATCGTGAACACGTGAATGAGATCGTTTCCGTGCTGGTCGCAGATGGCTTCCCAGTTCGTGTTCTGGATTCAGAGGACGGCCGAAGCCGTTGATTTGCGGGGATATACACCTGAGGCAGAGAGCGTAACTCGCAAGTTCTGTGCACTTATTCCCTGTATTTCCCCTCCCCGCCAACCTTATTGGCAATAGCCAACGACAAAATGACGCATATGGTTTATTTCGACGTTTTTCTAAAGATTCCAGACCAGGAGGTTTGTTTTTCTTGAATCTTCAACCAGAAACGTCTCGTCCGGTTCGCTGGAGGGGACGGTAAAGGAATTACTTATAAAGCGGGAATCGCTGTGCATTTCGTCTTTGACCTTCTGAAACAGCCGCTCCATCGGTTCCGGCGACAGAAAGGCGTAGACGCCATCATATACCTCCAGGTTTTCAGACCAGATATCACCGAATCGTATTTCGACATTATGAAGCCCAGACAAGGCGACGCGAATTTTTGAGATTAAGTAAGGCACGGGCGCGGATTCGATCCCGACGCAGGCCATTTCCGGACGTTGTCGGCCAAGATAAATCACCATGCCACCGAGCCCGCTGCCGAGGTCAACAAAGGTTGTTGCATTGGTTGGCAGGAGCGTATCTACCGCCGACCAGGTTTTTGCATTGCTCAGATAAAGCGGCACCCTCTCCCCCGCGGCGTTCCAGTAAATAATGACCAGAATCAGAAAGCAGATCAGATAGACCCAAGGTGGAATTGAGAAATACATAGACGCAGCAAGCGCACCCGGCAAAACCAGCAGGATCGGTCCCCACCATTGGGCCAGGCCGAAGCGAATCCCCAGCGTCGCACCGACAATGCCTGTCGCAGCCAGAGTGAGCGGTAATGCTACGGAAATCCCGAACGCGCGGGACAATAGGAGCATTAAACCAAAACACAGGCCGCCTGCCACAACCAGACATGCAAGCGCAATGAGAATCGGAGGGCGATTTTTTTGCTGTGGCGAGCTTATTTCCGGTATATCTTCCATCGACTTAGGGTAACCTGAATATTAAGGTGTTGTCCTCAGTTGATATGCGGTGTTGCGGCTTTTTGGTTGAATCTGTTTTGCGGTGCCATCAAGTTGAGTGACTTAAATCTTGCTCGCCCGGTCGCTAGACGATAGCGTTTGCGTTAAGAATAAGTAAAATCGGTATGAGCCGAAAGATCAGTTAGTTTTTAGAGGGAAGCTCGGGTTTTTTTTAAATGTTTTTCATCGTTGGTATTATAACGGTTATTGGGTGTGTTTTCGGTGGGTACTCCGTTCATGGGGACCTTGCGGTTTTGTGGCAACCAATTGAATTTGTCATTATCCTTGGCGGTGGGATCGGTGCATTTGTTATCGCAAATCCAAAAGCAGTTTTGATTGGTTCTGCGAAATCCATTGGCACCCTTATAAAAGGCCCGACATACAAGAAAGATCATTATATTGAGCTTCTGAGCGTTCTCTATTCAACATTTAAGCTGGCGAAGTCGAAAGGTGACCTGGCTCTCGAGGCGCATGTGGAAAACCCGCATGAAAGTACACTTTTTGGTGCCTACCCTAAATTTCAGCATGATCACCATGCTTGTGAATTCCTGTGCGATTATTTGCGCTTGCTGACGTTGGGGGCCAATACGCCGCACGAAGTCGAAGCCGTCATGGACGAAGAACTGGAAATTCATCACGGAGAACAGCATGCTGTTGCGGCAGCATTACAGAACTTTGCTGACGCTGTACCGGCATTGGGAATTGTTGCTGCGGTGTTGGGCGTTATCGTGACCATGAGCTCGATTACAGAACCGCCTGAAATTCTGGGAGGGCTTATTGCGGCTGCGCTGGTTGGTACGTTCTTTGGTATTTTTATGTCCTATGGCGTGCTGGCGCCGATGGCGAGTTCTCTGGGTGCTATTTACGCTGCGGACGGTCATTATATGCAGTGCATTAAAATCGCCCTGATCGGCCATATGCAAGGTTATGCACCCCAGGTTTCCGTCGAATTTGCCCGCAAATCACTGTCAGGCGAAGTACGCCCAACTTTTGCCGAGGTTGAAGATATTCTACAGAACTTACCGCCGGTTGGTTAATCGGCGTTCATTCGAGCCAATTGAGAGAATAAATGGCAGAAACCGGCCCACAGCCGATAATCATCAAGAAGGTCAACAAAGGTCACGGCGGCCATCATGGCGGCGCGTGGAAGATTGCCTACGCCGATTTCGTGACCGCAATGATGGCGTTTTTTCTGCTATTATGGTTGCTGAATTCCGTAACGCAGGAGCAACTGGAAGGGATTTCCAACTACTTTGCACCTGTAACTGCATCCAGTTCAACAAGCGGCAGCGGCGATATTTTGGGCGGTCAAACGATCACGGAAGAAGGTGCGGCATCTAGCTCCACATCCAGAGATGCCGTTACTGTTGACCTGCCGCCACCAAAAGCCGGAACGGGTGGTGAAGACAATACGGAAACCCAAAGCGAGGGCGAAGGTGACGGTCCCGGCGACGCGTCGGCAGAGGCTTTGGCGAAGGCGGAACAGGATCAGTTCGAAAAAGCCAAGGAAGAACTGGAGGAAACCATAGCCGGTATTCCGCAGATGCGCCAATTGGCTGAAAGTTTGTTGATTGATAACTCGACGGAGGGATTGCGCATCCAGCTGGTCGATCAGGATGGTCTCGCCATGTTCCCGAGCGGTGGCGCTGATATGTATCTGCACACCAAGCGGCTTTTGGAGGTGGTCTCCAAAGTTATCGCCAAGATGACGAATAAAATTTCTATTTCCGGCCATACAGATGCGGTGCCGTTTGTTACCGATAACGGGTACAGTAACTGGGAATTATCAGCAGATCGGGCCAATGCAGCGCGGCGTTCCCTGCTTCATTTTAAGATTCCTGAGCCCCGGTTTTCTCATGTGATTGGCAAAGCAGCAACCGAACCTTTGCTACCGGATGATCCGAAACATGCCAGAAATCGCCGCTTGTCGATTGTTATGCTACGTGGAACCGGCGAAGGTAATGTGGCCAAACCGAAAAAAGAAGAAGACGTGTTGCCAGGACTTGGTGATATCAAGCGCAAGCAGCTGGAACAGGGCGAAAGTTCAGGCGGCATTACGCTTGAACTTGAACCAAGATTTGAGGCGCAATAGCTACATCCCCAGCGCGCAATGGTTTGCCGGTTGATTCCCGTCTATACTTGTCCTAACATTTTTGTATATGAGAGCGTTTTACGCGTATTGACGGCGGGGCTGGATGCGACATCAACCCATATACGGGACGCATTTTTTCTTTGCGACAACGAGTATGCCCTGCCCCTATATTGATGGGCAGGTCGAACGGCGTGTGGTTACGGAACTGATCGGGCGGGATGCTGTGCAATTACACGATCAGCTGTCATTGGCCGGTTTCAGGCGCAGCCATGGCATTGTCTATGCCCCCGCCTGCCCGGCTTGTCAGGAATGCATCCCCGTCCGCATTGTCGTCCCCGAGTTCGAACCGTCACGTTCACACCGAAGAATCGTCAAGAAGAACACTGATCTTACCGGTGAAGAGATTCCGGCTGTTGCGACCAGTGAGCAGTTCCAGATCTTCTACGAATATCAGTCCGCGCGCCATGCCATCGGCGACATGGCCAAGATGGACTATTATGAGTACCAGGCCCTGATTGAAGAGACCCCAGTCGATACTTTTGTCACTGAATTCAGAACCGAAGACGAAAGGCTGATCGGTGCCATGCTGGCGGACCGGGTTGAGGACGGTTTGTCAGCGGTTTACAGTTTTTTTGATCCGGAAGAAGCCCACAGAAGCCTCGGCACGCAAATGATATTATGGCTGATCGAACAAGCTCAAACTCTTGAGCTGCGTTATGTCTATCTTGGGTTCTGGGTCGCCAATTCACGGAAGATGGCCTATAAGGCGACCTTTAAGCCCTTAGAAATGTATACCTCTGAGGGATGGAAACCACTGGAAATAAGTGCAAATGAATGTCCCTAATTAAATCAGTTGAAGAACTTCGTGCCCTATACAAAATGCCCGGCGGTCGAAGTCTTGAAAAAGAACTCACATATCTCGAAAAGCACAGTCGCCAATTTTTATCGTTATCCCCTTTCCTTCTGATTGGGTCATCATCCGCTGATGGAGCTGCGGATGTATCGCCGCGGGGCGAGACGCCCGGGTTTGTGCAGGTCCTTGATGACAAGAGAATCGCCATACCAGACCGCCCCGGCAACAACCGCCTGGACACCCTTCAAAACCTGCTTGAGAGGCCACAGGTTGGTTTGATATTTCTAATTCCCGGTGTTGATGAAACCCTGCGTATCAACGGCCATGCTGAAATCAGGGATGACGAAGAGCTACTGGCGATGTTTGAGATTAATGGCAAACGCCCGTGTACAGTTCTGGTTGTTCATATCAGGCAGGTCTATCTCCACTGTGCCAAATCCCTGATGCGGTCCGGATTGTGGCAGGCCGAAGCCATGAACTCGCGTGACGTTCTGCCAACCATGGGACAAATGATCAGCGATCAGATCGGCTCGGACGATCCCCCTGAGACGCAGCAAGACATGCAGGCACGTTACCGCGAAGTTTTGTATTGAGTGTGTGGTGCCGCCGCAGCTACGGCACACGGTATACATAAATTTGAGGACAGTACGAATCATCGCGAAAATGTACTTCCAGAGGCGTCCAGCCAGGAATTTCGTATGTATTGGAGACGACCAATGTGCCTGAGCGAAGCTCGTCCTGAAGTTTGGGTTTTAGCTGATTGAGAAGTTCCGTGTGCAGGTAACAAACGATAGCGCCAGCATCGCGAAAAGAAACATCGAACATATCGCGCCTTTCAATTCGCATATTTCGAACGAACAACAGCTTTTCGATTACTTTCATAAACAACCATGGCAGAGGCGATATTTCGATGGCCCGAACCGTGCATTTCGGATGCGTTAATGCCAGTGGGAATGCAAGGTGCCCCCAAGCAGCGCCCACTTCATAAACGGTGCATTCTTCACGGTGTGGGACAAGGGAAGCGATTTGTCGGGCCGCGCCAAATGAACTCGGCATTGGTGGCGCGCCGGTTGAAAGGGCGTAATAAAACAAAGCAAGCAAGCTGACGATAACAACCGCCAGAACGATGCATGCGAACACCATAAGCAGCTCCTTATGTCGAAACTACGAATATTTATAACAGTTTATGCAGGCTTCCTGATTTTCAAAATTAATACGATTGTATGGTCACGATTGTGGGCGAATTATGATATTTCGTCAACTGGACTCAATATTTACGCGTTTAGAATACCAGTTTCATGCCGTCATGAGTTGGTTGAAATCCCAGTCTTTCATAAAATCGAAAGGCGTCGTCGCGGGACTTGTCAGTTGTCAATTGAACCATCTGACATCCCTCCGCCCGGCAGGCTTCAATTGCCCATTCGAAGAAATCATACCCCAATCCTCTGCCCCGCAAATGACTGGCGATGCGCACGCTTTCAATCTGACCACGTGTTGCGCCGTTACGACTTAATCCCGGGATAAAGGTCAGTTGCAGGCAGCCCACAATATCATCCCCCAATTGGGCAACGATCAGGCGATTATTGGGATCGGCAGAGATCGCATCAAAAGCCGCGCGGTATTGTGGCCCAGGCGCGACTTCAACGGATTCGCGTTTTGCGCCCATGGGGTCATCGGCAAGCAGGCGGATGATGGTGCCCAAATCATCACGCCTGGCGTCTCTGAAGGTTATATCGCTGTCAGAAGGCATTATTTGAACTTATTGGCCTTGGTGAATCCTTTGAACGGAAGTTGACCCGCCTGCGCGCGTTTCCCGACCCATTCTGAAATGTCTGGTTCTGTACGGACACCGCCAGCGATTTTCCAGGTCAGCCCTTCTTTAAGAGATAGCGTCGTGATATCGGCGAGCCCGCCTTGTGAGTAACGTTGCAGCAAAACCCCCTGCCCGCGCCCCATGGTTGGCAGTTCATCCAGAGGGAAAATCAGCAGCTTCCGTTTGCTGCCGAGGACCGCGATATGGTCATGACCATCTTCGATGAAGCATAGCGCTGTCGCTTCTTCACCGGTTTTCAGGTTGAGAACCTGTTTGCCGTTTTTGGTTTGTGCGAGAAGATCGTTTTCCTCGGCGATAAACCCACGCCCGCCATCAGAAGCGATAATCAGCCTGCGCCCACCTCTGAAGACAAACATATCAAGCACGTCGTGACCGTTGGCGAGATCAACCATCAGCCGCAACGGCTCTCCATGACCGCGCCCGCCCGGCAGCTTATCACAACCTAGTGTATAAAAGCGCCCGTTTGTCGCGAAAATGATCAGTTTATCGGTGGTTTCTGCATGCAGAGCGAAGCGGCATTTGTCGCCTTCTTTGTACTTCATCTCATGCGCGTTATCGACATGGCCCTTCACTGCCCGGATCCAGTCTTTGTCCGTCTGGATGATGGTAATCGGCTCTTTTTCGATCATTGCTTCCAGCGGAACAATAACGGCTGTGGGCGGCTCACCGATTTCAGTGCGCCGTTTACCGAGCTCGGTTTTTTGACCGAATTGTTTTTTGATGTCTGAAATTTCGCTGCTGACGACGCCCCAACGTGCCTTTTCATCATCAAGAAGCGATTTGAGACCATCAAGTTCGATTGATAGGGCTTCATTTTCCTTGCGAATCTCTAACTCTTCGAGTTTTCGCAATTGGCGCAACCGCATGTTCAGGATCGATTCTGCCTGCAGCTCCGTAAGGTCGAATACCTTTATTAGCTGTTGTTTGGCATCGTCCTCTTCACGGATGATACGAATAACTTCATCCAGGTTAAGATAGGCAGCAAGCATCCCGCCAAGTATTTCCAACCGCCGCTCAATCTTCGTTAAGCGAAAATTGGAGCGGCGTATCAGGACGTGATGGCGATGATCAAGAAATGCCTGCAGGACTTCGCGAAGGTTCATGACGCGCGGAATGTTCTCGGCATCAAGGACATTCATATTCATGCTGAAACGGGTTTCCAGATCCGTTTGGCGATAGAGATGCTCCATCAGCAGATCGGGCTCAATCGTGCGGCTTTTTGGCTCCAGAACGATTCGCACAGTTTCGGTTGATTCGTCGCGAATATCGGCGAGAAGTGGAAGCTTCTTGGCAAGCAGAAGTTCTGCGATCTTCTCAATCAGACGGGATTTCTGTATTTGATACGGAATTTCGGTGATAACGATTTGGTATATTCCGCGCCCGAGCTGCTCTGTTTCCCATTTGGCACGAGTCCGGAAACTGCCGCGCCCGGTTTTGTAGGATTCGACGATAGACTCACTGGATTCAACCAATGTGCCCCCGGTTGGAAAATCCGGTCCCTGAACATATTCGACTAGTTTTCCTATCCCCGCGTTTGGGAATTTGATCAGGTGTTGCAGGGCATCGCATAATTCACCCATGTTGTGAGGCGGAATGTTTGTTGCCATACCGACAGCAATCCCGGCGGCACCATTGGCCAATAGGTTCGGGATACTGGCAGGAAGAACAATCGGTTCCTCATCTTCTCCGTCATAAGTCCCTCTAAAATCGACACAATCTTCATCGATTCCCGCCAACAAGGCCTGAGCGATTTCGGTCATTCGGGATTCGGTGTAGCGCATGGCGGCTGCATTATCGCCGTCGATATTGCCGAAATTCCCCTGTCCATCGACCAACGGGTAACGTTGCGCAAAATCCTGGGCCAAGCGCACCAGCGCGTCATAAATCGACGCATCGCCATGAGGATGATATTTACCCATAACATCACCGACCACACGGGCGCATTTCTTGAAGCCGGACTCCGGGTCCAGTTTAAGTTGGCGCATTGCGTGTAAAATTCGCCGATGAACGGGCTTTAAGCCGTCGCGTACATCAGGCAGCGAGCGCGACATGATCGTTGATAGCGCGTAGGAGAGATAACGCTCACTTAACGCATCGGACAGGCGTGTGTCGCGAATTTCACCCTCAGGTGCGGTTTTTGCCATGTGTATGTTCCAGAATCATTCAGTAAATCTACAATATATAGTAGCCGATCCTCTGGTGGCGTCAATTGATCGTGTTTCGCAGCATCATATTTTTTTCAGCACATAACATAGTATTGAAAACCAATCTTTTAACCTGCGATTAAGTTGTATATGAGGTATTTAGCCCTATTGATTAATAAACAGGGATGGGCTACTTGATATCTTACTAAAAATTACCAAGAAAATTATATATTAATCGCGTAGAACGATTAAAAAGTCCGTAGCTAGACGCCTACCCTGACTAGACACGAGATAAGAAAAGTTTTCTTTTCGAGGCAATAAAGTACGGGGTTCAGCTGAAAATCGACTAAACCTCGAATTCTGGGTCAGTGGCCGTTAAGTTCGGGAGCGAATCTTCATGTCAAAAGGTGTTGTTAAGTGGTTCAATCGTGCGAAAGGGTACGGGTTCATTGAACCAGACGATGGGTCTAAAGACGCATTCGTCCATATTACCGCCATACAAAGTGTTGGTATGGAAACCTTGTTTCAGGGGCAAGTGGTTGAGTACGAGTTAACATCCGCAAATGGTCAGCGCGAAATGGCCGAAGACATCGTTCTGCTTGAAGATGTTCCAGAATCCGACACCTATGACGAAAAGATGGCGGGCGATTAGTCCATCTGATCCTGATCCGAAAATTCCACACGAGACAAGGCGCGTACACGGTTAAGCAGCCGGGTGCGTGATTGAGGCATGCGACGATGGTCCGCGTGCCCATAGGCGTGCCGCTCAAGAAAGTAACCCGTCAGTTTAAGCGCTGTATAAAGATCATCCTGTGGGCATTGTCGGTCGGGCTTGCTAAGAAACCCCGGCAATTGAAGTAACTTGTCGCGGTAGGGCTCTCCTGCTTCGCGCGAAACTGCCCGACCGGACTTTGGCGATACATAGATTAGATCTTCCGTATTCCCGGTGGCCGCACAGGACGTCAGATCAAGTCCAAATCCAAGCTCCTGAAGCAAGCCAATTTCCCATTTAACGTAAACGGTTGGCCAAACTTCCTCATCATCCAGCGAATTAAGGACAATCAGCAAGCCTTTATAAATAGAGGGATGTGATTCGCGTTCCGGCAATGCCACTTCAACAATGGCACAAGCGGAGGCAAGAACAGACAGTTCCAGTGGTGAATCGAGTAAGGTGGCTGCTTTTGCGTTGGTCAATTCGCAGGTGAAGGCCCCCAAATGTTCAGGGAGACGTGCCCGCCATTGTGCATTGACGAGATTTCCTGGCTGGTAGATTCCACGGTTTCGTCGCCCCGCCCCGCCCCGCACAAGACCGGCATGGCGTCCATGGTGCTCAGTCAGCAGACTGACGATCAACGATGATTCCCCGTGTTTATTGGCGGTCAGTACAATCGCGTTGTCGGTCCATTCCATGAGCTAACCAGATGAATGTGAAGGGTTACGCAATAGTAACATCTAGGCAGGCGTTCAGCGATGCTGTTTTCGCCATATCCATGGAAGTTCGAATTTCCCTTTCCACAGTCCTTCGTTAAGGACCCGCGCGCCGCGTTCGGCACGGCGATAATTGTCCCCGGTTTCCGGATCTGCAAAGGCCCAGCCCTGAAGGACGTGCTGTTTGGCGACGTCCATGGGACCTGCCCTGCAGATGACATACTGGATTTCTGAGTTTTCAGCCGTGGGTTCAGTGTAATTACAATAAAGCTCGACATTGCGAATGAGCGTCGCCAGAGCAGTAAATGCTATTTTCCCGCAGGGGAACTCCTTTTTATGTTTGGTAAAGCAGCTTTGCTGGCGATCGGGAGAGTCGATGCCATAAAGGCGTACAGTTTTACCGGCAATCACCAGCGTACGGCCATCAACCGCCTTCCCTGCGCCGGATAAGTCATCAGCCGACGTAAAATTAGGCGACAGGATCAAACAAACAGCCAATGATGTGAGAAGGACTATACGATGCATGGTGAAATTTAGCCGCTTTAGGCGGGATGCAACTTGACCAAGGTCAAGAAACTAAGCAATTCCGGTTGAGCCTAGCAAAACCGCGCTCATGGCCATGCCAACAGCGGCCTGTACGGGATCGATGACTGGAAGTCCGACGGCTTCTTCAAGATTGGACCGGTGCGCTGCCATTCCGGCGCAACCAAGAATCACTGAATCTGCGCCATCCAAATCCCTAAGGGCAATGGCTGTATCCAACAGGCGTGCGAATGTCCCTTCCCCGCCCACGCTATCTTCGACCGACAGTTCCGCGGCCCGTTCTCCCGCCAGGCACCCGCTCACACCTAATTGGCGAAGGTAGCGCAAATGGCGTCGGATAGATGCGTCGGAAAGGGCAATAACGCCGAAACGATCTCCTTGCGACATTGCTGTCAGGACGCCGCACTCCTGAATACCAAGTACCGGCTTGTTTGTGGCTTCGCGGCAAACTTGCAGACCCGGGTCGGAATAACATGCAATGACGAAGGCATCAGCATCATTGCGCTCACGTACCATCTTTCGAAGTGGCAACGTTACGGCTTCGATGTCCGCCTGGCTTTCGATGCCATATGGTCCTTCGGATAATGTGCAGCACTCGATTTCAGGACCGCCATCAATATTAAACGGCTCAAGCGCTTCAGCCATGCCAAGCGTGACGGCATCGTTGGAATTTGGGTTGATGACAAGAATGCAGGGCCGTTTCGTCATGATTAATGCTTCCTACAAAAGGTCTGCGCCAAATGTTCGGGATGGATTTAGGGGGGCGGTTTCAGCCAGCGTATCCGCTCCGGTTTCGCCAGGAACCCGCTCAAGAAATTCACCGGATCCACGCTCCACCTTGAGTGTCTCGTCTTCAACGAGAACCCGCCCCCGGCTGATGACGGTTCGCGGCCATCCGGTAATCGCCATTCCTTCATAGGGAGTGTAATCCATATTATCATGGATCATGCTTTGGCTGATGGTGCGCTGCCAGGTGGGATCCCATATGGCGAAATCCGCGTCGCTGCCGATCGCGATCGTGCCTTTGCGCGGATGCAAACCGTATATTTTCGCGGCATTTGTAGAGGTCAGGGCAACAAATTCGTTCAGACTCAAACGTCCTTTGACAACACCTTCTGAAAACAGCAACGGCATGCGGGTCTCAATGCCAGGTACACCATTGGCGATTTTTTTGAATGTCGGGTTAGGGCCAGCGTTAAATTTTCCGCTTTTGTCGTACCGATATGGCGCGTGGTCGGACGAGAACACCTGAAATGTGCCATTGGTCAGACCAAGCCAGATCGCGTCCTGCCCGGCTTTGTCCCGAGGCGGTGGCGAGCAGCAGAATTTTGCCCCTTCCATGCCGTCTCGGTCCAGATCATCAGCCGTCAAAAACAGATACTGTGGGCAGGTTTCACCATAAATCGGCAGTCCTTTATTACGGGCCTGCAATATGGCTTCCGCCGCTTCAGGGGCGGAAACATGGACGATCAACATACGCGCATCAACTAGGCGCGCCAGATCAATTGCCCGGCGCGACGCCTCGCTTTCGGCAATCGCGGCATGACTGACGGCGTGATATTTGGGTTCTGTGTGCCCGCGGGTCAGCAATCGCTCGGTTATCCATGAGATAACATCATTGTTTTCAGCGTGAACCATCGTCATCGCCCCGTGCTGGCGAGCAAGTGACAGAACATCAAGCATCTGCCTGTCGTCGATTTTCAGCATGTCATAGGTCATATAGACCTTGAAGGAGGTATAGCCTTCCATGATCAGTGCCGGAAGCTCTTGTCCCAGAACATTTTCGGTTGGATCAGAAATGATCAGATGAAAAGCGTAATCGATAACTGACTTCGGTCCGGCGCGCTCATGGGCAACTTTGACCACGTCGCGAAGGCTCTGGCCACGGTGCTGGGCGGCGAACGGGATAAACGTCGTATTGCCGCCAAATGCTGCGGATACACTGCCGGAATAGAAGTCATCCGCCGTCATCAGCATGGTCGATGATTCCTGCTCGATATGGCAATGTGCCTCAATGCCACCCGGCAGGACCAATTGGCCGCTAGCGTCTATGACCCGTTCGGCCGTGCCTAAATTGTATCCAAGGGCAACGATAGAGCCATTCTTGATAGCGACATCGGCACCGAATGTGTCAGATGCGGTGGCGACAGTGCCCCCTTCGATGAGGAGATCGAAATCGCTCATTCGCCAATCTCCTTCAGGCGGGCTTCGACACGCTCGATAACAGCGCTCAGTTCCTGATGGTCATAGGGACTAAGCTTTGGCCCGGGCGCGCGGGTTGCCGCAGAGGCCATGGCACCACGGCGTCGGAGCGTTTCCTTGCGCACAGCCAGACCATATCCGATTTGCTGCTCGTAAGTTGTGATCGGCAGGTAGGCGTCGAAAAGGCTGCGCGCCCCTTCAATGTCACCTTTCGCATGGCGAGCAACCACCTCAACCAGCATTTCTGGCCAGGCAAACCCGGTCATGGCACCATCCGCCCCTCTGTCCAGTTCGTGCGGCAGGTAGAGGCCGCCGTTGCCAACTAGCACGGAAACGCGACGCAGATTGTCGTCCTCTGCCGTCTGCCTCAACCGACTGAGTTTACCGAGTCCTGGGCAGTCTTCATGTTTAAACATAACCAGTTGCGGGAAATCCCGGATCATTTGGTTTAAGTTGCTAATCGAGATATTTACGCCGGTGGATTGTGGATAGTCCTGATAACAAACGGGGATATCCGGCCCAAGGGCTTCAAAGACCTGAGCATAGTAATTGTATATTTTCTCATCGGTATTGAGCCCGCCGACCGGCGCGATCATGACGCCAACGCATCCTGCATCCATCCCGATTTTTGAGAGTTTTGCCAGATTGTTCACGCCTGCGTCAGTGACCCCGATGATAATTGGCACCCGTCCGTCAACGCGTTTCACCATGTGGCGGGTGAATTGCTCGGATTCTTCGGGCGACAGCTTTGATGCCTCGCCCATCATGCCAAGAATGGTAATCCCGGCAACACCCTTGTCGATATAGAATTCGACCAGGCTATCGGCACTGTCCATATCAATGGAGCCGTTATCATTAAACGGCGTTGCTGAAATAATGAAGACGCCTTTTGTATGTTCGTTTAACAGCTCAGACATTAAGGATTTTCCCTGTTATGCGTTGTAATCCAGTCCCCAGTCCCGATAGCGGTCCGGGTCGTCGCCCCATTTTTCGCGGACCTTGACGAACAGGAACAGATGCACGCGAATATCAAGCATCTCCTCCAGTTCAAGGCGCGCAGATGCGCCGATTGACTTGATCTGGCGTCCGCCCTTGCCAAGGACGATGGCTTTCTGACTTGGGCGTTCGACGAAAATTACCTGATTTATTTTGACGCTGCCGTCGTCTTTGTTTTCCCAGCTTTCAGTCTCAACCGTCGTTGCGTAGGGCAATTCCTGATTAAGGTTCATATAAAGTTTTTCGCGGGTGATTTCCGCCGCCAGCAGGCGCTGGGGCATGTCAGAAATCTGGTCTTCCGGGAAGAGCCACGGGCCTTCGGTCATGCGATCACCAAGGTAGGACAGAAGATCAGCCACTCCGTCACCGTTTTCCGCCGATATCATGAAGATTTCATCGGAAATACCAATACCATCAAGCCTTTGCGCCAGTTCCAGCAATTCCTCTTTGACCACCAGGTCGACCTTGTTCAAGGCGATGGTGACGCGCCGTTCCGTTTTTTCCAGGCGCTCCAGAATGCTTTTCGTATTGCTGTCGATACCACGCGAGGCATCAATCAGAAGCAGGATATCATCGGCGTCCCCTGCTCCGCCCCAGGCCGCGGCGACCATTGCCCGGTCAAGACGTCGGCGCGGCGCAAAAATACCGGGAGTGTCGATGAAGATAATCTGCGCCTGGTTTTCGATACAGATTCCGAGAACCCGGGTCCGGGTGGTTTGTACTTTTGGTGAAACAATGGAAACCTTGGTCCCCACCATGCGATTGAGCAATGTTGATTTCCCGACATTCGGGGCACCAACAATGGCGACGAACCCGGCGCGTGTCTTTGATTGATCAGTCATTGGCTTGCTTTCCAGTAAGGCGTTCGTACAGAACTTCGGCGGCGGCTGTCTCTGCCATGCGTTTCGATGGTCCCTTTGCGCTTGCAGGGTCATGGTTTTCGACCCGGACCTCAACTGAAAACTCAGGTGCGTGATCCGGTCCGGTGCGTTCGACTACTTTGTATTCTGGGATTGAGTGACCGCGTCCCTGTACCCATTCCTGGAGAAGTGTTTTGGCGTCTTTTGGCGGGATCAGGTCTTCCTCCAGCAGGGGTTGCCAGTATGTGCGGACAAAATTTGACGCTGGGGTGTATCCGCCGTCCAGATAAAGGGCTGCGATCACTGCTTCACAGGTATTCGCCAGCATGCTGATTTTTCGACGTTTTCCAGAAAGCATTTCACCTTCGGCAACCAAAAGAAAATCGGAAAACCCCAATTGTTCGGCAACACGCGCCAGACTTTCGGCCCGTGCGAGTGCGGTGAAGCGATATCCCATCGCGCCTTCTTCCTCGTTCGGGAAGTAGTCATAAAGCATTTCCGCGACAACCAGACCAAGCACCCGGTCACCCAAAAACTCAAGGCGTTCATTTGAATTGCGACGGTCGCGGACGATGCTGGAATGGGTAAGCGCCTGAGCCGCCAGATTTTTATCGGTAAACGAATAGCCGAGGGCATTTTCCAAACCAGACACGCGCTTGGTTTTTTGATCGTCAGGATTTTCAGTTCTGGGGCCTGTGCCCGTCATTCCACACTCTCAAAAATCCGCTCGGTGCGCAAATTATCCGACCATTGCCAAAATTCCCAAGGGCGCGCATCGGCAATGGAGAAGAACATAAACTCCGCCCGTCCAACAAGGTTTTCCTTCGGCACAACCCCGAACACCCGGCTGTCAGATGAATTATCACGGTTGTCACCCATCGCGAAGAAATGCCCATTGGGGACCTTATAAACACCAGTATTATCGTAATGACCAACGTCGCCATCGGCTTCCAATATCGGATGCTCTACCCCATTTGGTAGGGTTTCGATGAACTGCGGAGTGCGGCGAACATTGCCGACGGAATCGCGTTCGATGAAATCATCAACCCGTTTTCGCTTAAGCGCTTTGCCATTGATATGAAGTCGCCCTTCTTTCATCTGGACTGTATCACCGGGAAGCCCGATGACCCTTTTGATGAAGTCGGTTTTATTGTCGGCGGGCGTTTTGAAGACGAAAACATCCCCTTGCTCTGGGCTGTCGAACAAAATCCGACCTGGAATAATCGGCAGGCTGAACGGCAGCGAATGGCTGCTATAACCGTATGACATCTTGGAAACGAACAGATAATCACCGACCAGCAACGTTGGAATCATTGATCCAGACGGAATATTGAACGGCTCATAAGCAAAGGTCCGCACCAATATTGCAATGGCAATTGCATAAACAACTGTTTTTGCCGTATCCCAAAGATCGGCGATATCACTTTTATCCATCAAATATCTTTATAAGTCATTGTTATTTAAGAGTTGTTCCCGAGATACGGGAGCGAATTTTCCAGATCAAGCCAGCATGGGTCGTTCAAGTCAAGGATGATCATCAGGTACCATCACTGGGTACCGGGTCGGCTGAAATGATGACCATTGCATGGGCCAGGGGGTATTCATCTGTTTGCGATACATCGACCTTGGCTTCGAAGCCATCCGGAACCAGAGATTTCAGGCGAATAAGTGCGCCGCCCGTGATCTCCATATAGGGTTTTCCACTTGCGTGATTGCGTACAACCATGTCTCGCCAGAAAACGCCTTGGCGAAACCCTGTGCCCAGCGCCTTTGCCGTTGCCTCCTTGGCAGCGAAGCTTTGCGCATATGAAGCGGCTGGGTTGGCACGCCGGTTTGCCTTGGCCTGTTCGCTTTCTGAATACAAGCGTTCGATGAAACGGTCTCCGAAACGGGCCAGCGTTTTTTCAATGCGCCGGATATCGCAGAGATCAGTTCCAATGCCGATAATCATCCTCAGGCCGACGCTTTCGCTGTTGCCTGATCCATGAGTGCGCGCATGCGTTTTATCGCGCTATCCAGGCCACTGAAAATGGCCTCACCAATAAGAAAGTGGCCGATGTTCAATTCTGCCATATTGGGGATTGCAGCAATGGGACTGACTGTATCATAGGTCAACCCATGACCGGCATGACACTCAAGGCCCAGTCTTTCCGCTTCACCAGCCATGGCAATCATGCGATCAAGCTCGCGTTTTCGATTAACCTGACGTGCATCACAATAGGCACCAACGTGAAGTTCAACCACGGGGGCGCCGATATCAGCAGCCGCCTGGATTTGCTCAATTACCGGGTCAATAAACAAGGATACGCGGCATCCCGCGTCACTTAAGGCACGCACGTAAGGCACCAGATGATTATGTCCGCCAGCCACATCAAGTCCCCCTTCTGTCGTCACCTCTTCGCGTTTTTCAGGTACTAGACAGGCAGCATGGGGTTTGTGGCGCAGCGCAATCTCAAGCATCTCATCGGTTGCAGCCATTTCAAGATTGAGCGGCACCGCCAGTTCTTCGGTCAGGCGTGTGATGTCATCATCAGAAATATGGCGTCGGTCTTCACGAAGATGCGCTGTGATGCCATCGGCCCCTGCCCGTTCGGCAAGCTTGGCAGCCTGCACCGGGTCCGGGTGCCCGCCACCACGGGCATTTCGGATCGTGGCCACGTGATCGATATTGACGCCGAGGCGTAGATAGTGACTCATTTCAGGAATCCTTCGTATCAGCAGTTTTGGACCGACGATTAGCGCGCCTTCTCATCCGACGAAGTTGGTACCGTTCCACCAGTTTTTTCAAGGGAAAATAGAAAATAATCCAGACAACAATGATGCTCGGTATGCAGCCAATGAGCATTGGAAACAGAACGGGAGAGGCAATTTCAAGCATTTGATCGAAGTCGCCGTTCAGCGAGGCTTCGGTAATATTTCCGAAAAGAGCACTGAAATTCAAATCGGCGATATCGGTATCGTCACTGCCAACTCCCAACCAGCGACCGGATTGAAATATCCACACCCAGATAAATGGGAATGTCCACGGATTGCCGACTGCCGTGCCGATAACAGAAGCCAGAATATTGGCCCGCATGACCCAGGCCCAGATGGCGCCCAGAATGAAGTGCAGCCCGACAAATGGTGAAAACGATATCGCGGCCCCACAAGCGAAACCGCCGGCAATGCTATAGGGTGTGCCGGGCAGCCGGCTTAACCGATAAAGCAGGTAGCGGACAGAGCGACCCCAGCCAATTGACGGCCAGAAGAAGTTTAAAATTCGATCCCGGTGAAGGGGTTTATGGCGGCGCTCGAACATCGGTTGACTATACGAAAGAATTCAGGGTTTGGGACGGGAAACAATTGAAAACATCAACATTACCCCCGTGCCCGATCAACCGTATTGACTGCGGGGCTCGCACGCAAGGCAGCAATGACATCCGTTAAATGTTTAACATCTGTGACTTCAACATCAATCAGCATATCAAAGAAGTCACGCGCTCGATTGATGATTTTCAGGTTTGAGATATTTCCGTTACTCTTGGCGATAATGGTTGATAAATCCCCCAGCGCACCTGGCGAATTTGTGACACTTAATTGTACACGACCAACATGGATATCTTGCTCCTGACGGCCCTCCCAGGCGACATCAAGCCAGCGTTCTGGTTGGTCGTGAAAGGTGTCCAGAACATCGCAGTCGATGGTGTGGATGGTTATACCTTTTCCGGTGACAACGATGCCGACAATCCTGTCGCCCGGCAGCGGATGGCAGCACCCTGCCAGATGCATCGCCATACCAGGGACAAGGCCGGTGATTGAGACCGCATCATCTTTATCTTTTTTGGACTTGCTCCGCCCTTTGGTAATGGGAACAATATTTTGCTCGTTACCACTGGACTTGTTTTTTTCAGCCGGAAAAACAGCTTCCAGCACCGCGCGCCCATTGATATGCCCTGCCCCAACCTGAGCACAAATATCCTCGACGGTAGGCTGGGAAAAAATTTTCAGGATTCCGGCCAGCCCTTTGTCGGTAACTTCATACCCTTCATCCTTGAAAACGCGTTGGAGAATGGAGCGTCCAAGCTTTTCGTATTCTTCTCGCTCCTGAAGGCGTACAAAACGTCGAATGCGTGAACGTGCTTTGCCGGACACGACAAACCGTTCCCAGGTGGGGGATGGCGTTTGGGCCTTCGATGTTATGATTTCCACCTGATCGCCATTTCTGAGCTGGCTTCGAAGCGGCATCATGCGGCCATTGATTTTCGACCCTACACAGCGGTCCCCGACTTCGGAGTGGACGGCATAAGCGAAATCCACTGGTGTGGCACCTTGTGGAAGATTGATCAGGTCGCCTCTCGGCGTGAAACAGAAAACCTGATCCTGAAACATTTCAAGTTTGGTATGCTCAAGAAATTCTTCCGGCCCGGCGGCGTGTTCCAGAATGTCGAGCAATTCACGGAGCCAGCGGTATTGCTTTCCTTCGCGAAGCTCTCCCCCATGTTTATAGTTCCAGTGTGCTGCGAAACCGCCTTCTGCAACTTCGTGCATTTCATGGGTTCTGATCTGCAATTCGATACGTTGGCGTTCAGGGCCGAAAACACCTGTGTGTATGGACTGATAGCCGTTTGGCTTGCGGGTTGAGATATAGTCCTTAAACCGGTCAGGAACCACCCGATAGGCGCTATGTGCAACGCCCAGTGTTTTGTAGCAGTCCTCAATGCTTGCGACGATAACGCGAAATGCCATGATGTCGGACAGTTGTTCGAACCCGACTTCCTTCTTCTGCATTTTCCGCCAGATTGAATATGGTGTTTTCTCACGCCCAATGATGACGGCCTCAATATTGTGCTCGTCCAGCAAGGTGTTCAATTCGGTGATAACCCGTAGAATTAGCCCCTCACCACGTTCGCGGAGAAAGTCGAGGCGCCGGATAATTGAGTTTCTGGCGTCGGTGTTAATTTCAGCAAACGCTAGATCCTCAAGTTCGGCCTTCATGGCCTGCATGCCGATCCGTTCAGCTAGCGGCGCGTAGATATCCATGGTCTCGTTCGCTATGCGAAGGCGCTTTTCCGGTTTCTTGATGAAATGAAGGGTGCGCATGTTGTGAAGCCGATCGGCCAACTTGACCAACAGCACACGAATATCTTCGGACATGGCGAGTACGAATTTGCGAAAATTCTCAGCCTGTTTCGCCTGATCGGACTGGAACTCAATGCGTGTTAATTTTGTCACCCCATCAACCAGTCTGGCAACCTCCTCACCAAAAAGGCTTTGCAGGGATTCGCGGGTGACGTCCGTGTCTTCAATTGTGTCATGAAGCAGCGCTGTAATAATGGTCGCTGAATCAACTTTGTACTTGGTCAAAATCCCGGCCACTTCGAGCGGGTGGGAAAAATATGGGTCCCCGGAAGCACGAGTTTGGGAACCATGTGCTTTCATGGCATAGACATAGGCGCGATTAAGCCCGTCCTCGTCAGCGTTCGCTTCGTAGGCCTTTACGGTTTCAACAAGTTCAAACTGACGGATCATTCGCCCTCCATGTTCTTGATTCTACATCTATTTAGGGAGGAAACGTCCAGTAAAAACGAAAAATGGCGCGGAATTTAAAAATATTCCGCGCCATTATCGATTTTGTGCATGAAATCAAACGATTGGGACTAAGCGTCTCCGCTTGCTTCCATGATTTCTCCGGCCGCATCAGCATTGATAGCTTCTTCGGAATCCTGAAAACCACCAATTACACTTGGTGCAGGAGCGTCATCATCAGCCATACCAGGGTTGAGTTCCTGCTGGATTGCCAAAAGGTCCATTTCGTCCTCTTCAGGCTCATCCATTTCGACATGGTTCTGTAGGCCTTTGACCAAAGCTTCTTCAAGCTCGTCCAACGGAATGGTCTCATCCGCGATTTCGCGAAGGGCGACAACAGGGTTTTTGTCGTTGTCACGATCAAGAGTAAGGGCAGCACCTGCGGAAATATCGCGAGCGCGCTGGGATGCCATTGCGACCAGTTCGAAACGGTTCGGGATTTTGGTCACGCAATCTTCTACGGTAACACGGGCCATTCGGCGCCTCCGAAATTTGGGGAAACTTGGGCGTTTATATATTTGGCGTTCCCCGTAAAGGCAAGTGATTTTGCGCCTTTTGAGGACAGGAAAGTGAGGTTTATGCCGGACCAGGCCATTCAGTCCCACAAAAACCCCCGGCATCGTCCAGTTTGCGGGTATCCTGCCCCTCTGGCATCGTGTTGATCATCTGATCAATGCTGAGACCGCTTGCCGGGTGACACCAACCCGGATTGAGGTCGCGTAACGGCAATAAGACGAAGGCCCGCTCTACCATTCTGGGGTGAGGAACGGTTGCCGCAACTCCTCCCTCACTAGTACTTGAGACGATTTGATCGCCGTAAACCAATAGATCAAGATCAAGCACGCGTGGCGCATTAATCACCCCACGTATGCGACCAACCTGTGCTTCAATTCCCAGCAGCGTGGCGATTAGTTGATGTATTGATTTGGTGGTTTCAATTTCGGCAACACCGTTAACGTACCAGGGCTGATCCGAGATCGGAACAGGCGCGCTTTCATACCAGGGCGATCGCCGTAAGACCTTGATCCCGTCCATACTCAATGCGTCAAGTGCAACACCAAGCGCTGCACGAGGGGGGCCATATTGCTCAGTGGGTAAATTGGCACCAAGGCCGATCAAAATCACGCTTGATCGCTTCCTTCATCAAATGGTTCAATGAAACTCTAGGCGATTGGTTGAAGTCGAATTATAATCAAACATATTATTTATAGTGGCATCAATTTTATGCTTTGCACAAAGTGATTTTAAATTTCCCCACCGGTATTTCAACGGGGGCCATATTTTTTAAAGGATTGATTAGGCGATGTTGTACCCTGACGAGAGATTTGCGCTTTTTATCGATGGGTCGAATCTGTATGCGGCTGCGCGTGCTTTGGGATTTGATATCGATTACCGAAGATTATTAAAAGTTTTTCAAACTGAAGGCCGTTTTGTCCGCGCCCTTTATTATACGGCGTTGATTGAGGATCAGGAATATTCCCCAATCCGGCCATTGGTCGACTGGCTAGACTATAACGGCTACACGATGGTTACCAAGCCAACCAAGGAATTCACCGATTCCGCTGGGCGGCGAAAAATCAAAGGAAATATGGATATCGAGCTGGCCGTTGATGTCATGGAAATGGCGGACTGCCTTGATCATGCGGTTATCTTTTCCGGTGATGGGGATTTTCGTTCTCTTATCGAAGCGGTGCAGCGCAAAGGTATGCGGGTCACCGTTGTCAGCACGGTTCGCTCAAATCCGCCAATGGTTGCAGATGAACTTCGCCGCCAGGCCGATCAGTTTGTCGAATTGGCAGATATTAGGGATAAAATTGAACGCCAATCAAATGCCAAAGGTGATTCTCAGGATCACCCGGATCAGGGCGATTTTGACGAAATACACCTGGAATCTGCCTAATTCATCCGAGGGTCAATAATTGATAACATCATACGAAAAACCGATCGAGCCTGATCGCGACTGTGACTTGTGCCCACGTTTGGTAGAGTTTCGACACGCCAATCGTGAAGCTTACGCAGACTGGCACAACGCACCTGTGCCGTCATTTGGTGAAATTGACGCAGAGGTGCTGATTGTTGGTTTGGCGCCCGGGCTGAAAGGGGCCAACCAGACGGGACGACCGTTCACGGGTGATTACGCTGGAGACCTGCTCTATGCAACGCTGTTAAAATTCGGATTTGCAGAAGGTGCTTATGGCTTGCATGCGGGTGATGGGCTGGTGTTGAAAAACTGCCGAATTACAAACGCAGTCAAATGCGTGCCGCCCCAAAATAAACCTGTTGGGGCCGAAGTGAATGCCTGTCGGCAGTTCCTGATTGATGAGATTAAAGCCATGCCTAACCTAAAAATCCTTCTGGCGTTGGGTGGGCTGTCGCATGGGGCTATCCTCAGCACGTTGGGGGAGCGTAAATCAGCCTACAAGTTCGGCCATAACAACCACCATGTTCTGACTTCTGGGCTCAATCTTGTTAACAGTTACCATTGTTCGCGCTATAATACGAACACGGGCCGTTTAACGGCCGATATGTTTGAGGCGGTTTTTACATCCGTACAGGAAAAACTAATCGACTAAGAGGGCCAGATGGCTGCCGAAATTGTTAATCTAAATACATTCAGAAAAAAGAAGAGTCAGGCCGAAAAACAGCGTCAGGCTGCGGCCAACCGGGGAAAGTTCGGCCAGACGAAATCAGAAAAAAAATCTGCAGAGAAAGAGACCGAGCGTTTCGAAAACACCCTGTCCGGTAAAGAGTTCGATGACGAACCGGAACCCGCCTGATTTAGCAGGCGTGGAGCTTTAGCGGTTCAGTCTTCACCCGGCTCCATCATACGATGCAAATGAACAATCACATATTTTGTCGATGCTTCATCGACATGGGCTTGGCTGGCGGCACGCCATGCGTCCAGAGCCTTGGCATAATTTGGAAAAATGCCAACGATATCGAGGTCGTCGACGTTAGTGTAATCCATGTTCTGCGGGTCATCCACAGTTCCGCCAAATACCAGGTGCAATAGAGGTTTGCTCATGTCAGTGATCCTGTCAGAATTCGATGGGCCCTTACCCGATGTGGGCGATAGCCGGAAAAATATCCCGGGACTCATACATTGGTGGGACGAGAAGGAAAAGCAATGATCGATCTTTATTCATGGCCAACGCCAAACGGGCACAAAGTTCATATCATGCTTGAGGAGACCGGAACGCCCTATCGCCTCATCCCGATTAATATCAATAATGGTGATCAGTTCGCGCCGGAATATGTCAAAATATCCCCTAACAGCAAAATACCAGCAATGGTCGACCCTGATGGCCCGGGTGGAACACCCTACTCCATATTTGAATCCGGCGCGATGCTGATGTACCTGGCGGAAAAAACCAGCCAATTTATGCCGACTGACATGGTGAAACGTTACACAGTTATCCAATGGCTGATGTTCCAGATGGGCGGCGTCGGCCCAATGTTTGGCCAAGCGCTGCATTTCATTTATGACGCCCCTGAAGATAGTGATTATGCGGCAGATCGGTTCAGCGATGAAGCCGGGCGGTTATATGGTGTGCTGGAACGTCGACTGGCAGAGAGCCATTTCCTTGCAGGGGATGAATATACGATTGCCGATATCGCAACATTTCCATGGGCAAGAGACCCCGGGCGGAAAGAGCAGAAGCCAACTGATTTCCCAAACGTCGCTCGCTGGCTAGAAGAAGTATCCGCTCGTCCGGCCGTGCAGCGCGGCCTCGACGTTTTTTCCTGACTTATGACGTTTGTTCGTTTTTATGTTCATTGTATGTTCTTGCGTTTCATTCCAATGACTCCGCGTGCATAACGGCATAATGTTAGATAATCGTAAAGTACGAATTGGTACTTTGGTTGGATTGTATACATTTTGTAATACGTTAAGTTTAACGGTCTGCACGGTGGGACTAGAAGTTATTGATCAATATAATTTCTCGTTTTAAATGTTTTATGCTAATAATATATCGTTTTTGATGCGTGCGAGATTTGCCCATTCAAAAGGATGGAAACTAACATGACACAGTCTCAGCATACCCACCTTCCGCGGGTTTTCCTGATTTCAGGTGATCCGCGCCATCAACACGACCTAGGGAATGTGCTCTCTCCGTATTTTTCAATAACGCAATTTGACGATATCAAACATGCAATCGATGAATTTGATCGCAATCCGCCGAAGGTCGTTGTTGTCGATCAGAATACCCGGCGTGATCAAAGTACCGACATGTTTTTGGAACATGCCAATCGATTAGAGGGAAAATGTCCTGGGCTGGTTGTCCTTGCTGGAAAAGATGACAAATTTCACATCAAGGAAAACCATCTTGATACGCCATCTCAGTTTTTGAACTGGCCATTTGCAGGCAAAGCCCTCCTCAATGCCATATCTGATGTGATTGGCCGGAAAGCCCAGAGCTCATGGACCGAATTGCCGGATGTCCAGAGCCGCTCACTGACGATGACAGTAGAAGAGTATCAAGGCATTTCCGACGCAATCGCGAACGGAGAACCAATTGATTACAACAGCGCTTCCGAGAGTTGTTCGACACTGACCGAGGCTGTTGACGCCGGACAGCACCACGCAATTCTCAGCGCCGTACAAAGCCATCATAACTACACTTACGTCCATTCCATGAGGGTTGCGACATTGTTGACCTTGTTTGGTTACGGTCTTGGCATGCGAGGTGATGATTTACTGATCCTGTCGACAGGTGGTTTGATCCATGATGTTGGCAAACTTGTCACGCCCGAGCAAATTTTGGATAAGCCCGGTAAATTGACCGAAGAAGAATGGCCGGTTATGCGTGATCATGTCACCCGCTCTTCGCAGCTTCTGGATGGCTCTGATGATGTTACAAAAGGCGCTTTGATTATCGCCGGGCAGCATCATGAAAAAATTGATGGATCGGGGTATCCGAAAGGACTTAAGGGGGGTGAATTAAATGAATTGGCCCGGATGTCGGCTATCGTCGATATTTTTGGTGCCTTGACGGATTGCCGTTCTTACAAACCTTCGTTTCCTAAGGAAAAAGCGTTTGGTATTCTGGAAAGTATGGAAAAGTCGATTGACCAAACTCTCCTTAAGGTCTTTCGATCGATTTTTGAGCCTGGGTCTGAAATCGTAATGGAGGAGCTGCATTAAGCAGCGCGCCAGCCATGACAAATCAATATCTAGCTGACATAAATGTGCTGGTCGTCGATGATCAGGAGTTCATTCGCTCAATGGTTCGTATCATGCTACGTGCCCTTGGTTGCGAGAATGTTTATGACGCAACAAATGGCGAAGACGCCTGGGAAATGTTGCAAAGCAGATCCATAGATTTGGTGATAGCGGATTGGAGCATGTCACCGATGACCGGAGTTGAGCTGACCCATTTGATTCGTAATGATGCGAATAGCCCCAACACCTATTTGCCGGTCATTATGATTTCCGGGTTTGCGGATCGGCAGCGGATTATAAAAGCGCGCGATTCCGGGATAAATGAATTTGTCGTCAAGCCGCTATCAGCAAACGCATTGTTCGGTCGGGTTGAAAATGTCATCGAATACCCACGTGCGTTTGTGCGAACAGAAACATTCTTTGGCCCTGATCGTCGTCGGAAAGATCATCAGGTGGAAAATGACCGTCGCGGGCAGGAAATTGCACCAACCAAAGCCGCCACAAATACGAACGAACCTATGCAGCAGAATGAAATTGATGGATTCCTGAATCCTGACAGCGTGCCAAAAAAAAATCCTGAATCCAGAGAGCGGCAGGCAAATTGCTAATCTATAGTTGAATTAGTCTCAGCGTTCGCGCATTAGGCGCGATTTTTGGCGATCCCAATCATGCTTTTTGTCGGCCTCGCGCTTGTCGTGATGTTGTTTACCCTGTGCCAATGCCAGCTGGACTTTTGCCAACCCACGCTCATTGAAGTAGATCGACAGGGGAACGACCGTCAGGCCCTTTCGCTGAATGGCGATCATAATCTTGGCGATTTCACGTTTGTGAAGTAGCAATTTTCGTGGGTCACGTGGGCTGTGGCTGAACGTGCCGCTGGAATATTCAGGGATATAGGCATTTGTCAGGTATAACTCGCCATGCTTATCAGACGCGAAGGCCTCGCCGATACTGGCGCGGCCTTCGCGAAGTGATTTGACTTCCGTTCCCTTAAGCATGATCCCGGCTTCAAACGTTTCCAGGATTGCATAATTATGGCGCGCGCGGCGGTTCTGAGCCGCGATATTGCTGGGCGCCTTCTTTTTCTTTTTCTGTGCCACAGTCTGGTCCCTTCGGAAACCGGGCCTGTTAGTTCAGCAGACCTGCGCCGACCATCGCCTCGCGAACCCGTGTGCGGGACGATTCTGCGATTTCGCAAAGTGGAAGACGGGTATCGGGCAAGCATTTGTCCAACAGGCTTGCTGCGTATTTAACAGGCCCCGGGCTGCTTTCACAGAACAACGCCGAATGAAGCGGCATCAGACGATCCTGCATTGCCATGCAACTTTCCAGATCCCCTTCCGACCAGGCACGGTGCATTTCCGCACACTGACGTGGTGCCACGTTGCCGGTTACGGATATACATCCGTGCCCACCACCAGCAAGAAACGGAACAGCGGTTGCGTCCTCACCAGACAACTGACAGAAATCATCGCCAATTGCGAGGCGCTGCAACATAGGGCGTGCCAAATCTGCGGTAGCGTCTTTGACACCGACAACATTAGGCAGTTTTGCAAGTTCGGCCATCGTTTCGACCGTCATATCAACGATGCAGCGTCCTGGAATATTGTAAATCATAAGCGGTAAATCAGCGGCGTCATGGACGGCTTTGAAATGGCCGTAAAGACCGGCTTGCGTTGGCTTGTTGTAATAAGGTGTGACCACCAGGGATGCATCAGCACCAGCTGATTTTGCGTGCTTTGCAAGACTGATTGATTCATCAGTATTGTTTGATCCCGCACCAGCAATGACAGGAACCCGTCCGGCGGCGACCTCGATGCACATTTCAGTAACATGCATATGTTCTTCATGAGATAACGTCGGAGATTCTCCTGTCGTCCCACAAGGTACGAGGCCGTCAGTGCCCTGACTAATCTGCCAATCAACGAAGGATTTGAATGCATCCCCATCGACTTTGCCATTCTTGAACGGTGTAATTAAGGCAACGAGGGACCCCTTAAACATGATGCTCTCCTTCGATCAGGGATTAAAATACCGGCGGAAACATACCTCCCTCGGGCGTTAGCGGCAAGGCATTCAGTGGGATTAACTCAAGCTTTATTTAATAGATTTCGCCATCGTTCTTGTCTCATTAACTGTTCGGCCCTAATCTTTTAAAAAATAGGGGGAAATAGTGTGGAGATGGTTCGCTGAATAAACGCGTTTCAGCTCAGGTTTTTGTTGGCTTGTTGATTGTTGGCCTCGTTGCCTTCAGCCAATCCGTTGTTGCGCTTGAACAGCAAGACGCGCAATGGACTCGCAAAGCCCTCAAGACTATGGATTTAGGTGACTGGAATGCGACCGGCAGGTATGCCAGACGTGTTAAAGACCCCACCGCGCGGCGCTTCCTCGCGTGGAATGTATTAAGCAATTCCAATAATGTGGCGACGTTTGACCTCATTGCCGCATTTTTGCGTGAAAGCCCCGATTGGCCGCATCGCCGCCAGCTTCTAAAGCGCGCTGAAGAAACCATGGGGAGCAAAATTTCGCCTGCAGACAAAATCACCTGGTTTACTGAAAATGAGCCGGTCAGTGCGACTGGAAAAAGCCGCTTTGCCGCTGCTTTGCTCGCAACTGGCAAAACCGAAGAGGCGCGCAAACTGGTTCGTCAAACCTGGGTCTCCGGTAATTTTCCGAAAGCCGAAGAAAAAGCGTTTTATCGAAAATTCAGAAAGCTGCTCACACGCGAAGACCATATCAGACGCCTTGATCGTTTGTTGTGGGATGGGAAGTATGGGGCAACACGACGGATGCTACGCCACGTGTCCAAAAGCTGGCAGGCGTTGGCTCAAGCCCGCTATTCCCTGCGGCGGCGAACGGGGAATGTCGATGCCTTGATCAAACGGGTTCCGCAATCTCTTAAGGGTGATCCGGGATTGGCTTTTGAGCGGCTTCGGTGGCGGCGGCGCAAAGGAAAAGATGATGCGGTCAGTATTTTGTTGTCCCCTCCTGACGATCTCGTTCGTCCCGAATTATGGTGGAAAGAGCGGGCAACAGTGGTACGCCGCCTTTTGGTAAAAGGTCATGTGAGCGAAGCTTACCGGGTTGTTTCCGATCACCGGGTTAGCAACGGTGCGGCTTTTGCCGATGCCGAATGGATGTCCGGTTGGATCGCGTTGCAGTTTTTATCGGATCATGCAAAAGCGCTTGAGCATTTCAGCAAAATGTTTGCCGCCGTCAAATATCCGATCAGCCGCGCCCGTGGGGCTTATTGGTCCGGGCGGGCCATGGAGGCTGCTGACAAGGATGAAGAAGCCAACGCCTGGTACGCGAAAGCATCAGCCTACTCTACAACCTATTACGGACAATTGGCGCTGGCCAAGATTAAGCCCGGCCAAAGCCTGAGTTTTATTGACGACCCTGTACCGACATCCGAACAGTACCTTGAATTCGATCAACACGAATTGGTCAAGGTGGTGCGTATGTTGGGTGAAATCGGCGAACATGACAGGATCAAGCCCTTTATCCGTCAATTGTATGAGCTGTCCCCGGATGCCGGGTGGCGGAAATTGACGGCGACGCTGGCGCGATTGAACCAGCGTCAGGATTTGGCGATCTGGGTTGCTAAACGATCAAGTCGTGAGGGGCAGGAATTGATGAATTCCGGATACCCGACGCTCGATCCGCCGGTGATTGGAAAGGGCGGAAGCGCAATCCCACCCGAAAAGCCGTTTGTACTGGCTTTAATTCGCCAGGAGAGCGCCTATCGGGTTGATGCCAAAAGCCCGGCAAGCGCGCAGGGGCTGATGCAGTTAATGCCAAGAACCGCAAAGAATGTGGCAAAGGGGTTAAAGGTAAAATTCTCCCGCCTCAAATTAACCCAGGATCCAGACTACAATATGATGCTCGGGCAAACCTATCTGGCCGAAGTGCTTTCCAGATTCGGAAACTCTTATGTGCTCGCATTGAGCGCCTATAATGCCGGCCCGCACCGTGTTAAGCAGTGGGTTCGCCAATTCGGGGACCCGCGTGAAAAAGATGTCGATGCCATTGACTGGGTTGAGATGATCCCGTTCGACGAAACCCGGAACTACGTGCAGCGGGTTTTGGAAAACTTGCAGGTTTATCGTACCCGTACGGCAGAAACCGAAGTTGCCCTGCGCCTTGAAAGCGATCTGCACAAATAGATTTTCCTGCTGCCGTTTCCCTTTGGTTCAAGTTCTTGTGACCATCCCTCGTATTGACCGGGTCCGGTTCTGTCTCAATAATGCGCGGGCTGAAAAAAACCATCACCAGAGACGGAGAATGTGAATTATGGCTGCCATGGAAGATATCGATGCATGTGTGTTTGATGCGTATGGAACCCTGTTTGATGTCGCTGCAGCAGCCCAGCATTGCCAGGGTGCATTAGGTGATAAATGGGCCCCTCTTGCCCAAATCTGGCGCGATAAGCAACTCCAGTACACATGGTTGAGAAGCCTGATGGATGAGTATGTTCCCTTCTCGCAAGTTACACAGGATGGGCTCGATTACGCGCTGGCAACGCTTGAGATTGATGATCCGGAGCTGCGTAAGCGCTTGTTTGAAATTTACCTGGAACTCGATGCCTATCCCGAGGTCAAGGACATGCTGAAGACGCTGAAAGCTGGTGGGTTAAAAACAGCAATTCTTTCGAATGGGTCGCGTGACATGCTGGCCTCTGCTGTTGGAAATGCAGGTATTGGTGATGTGTTGGACGAGGTTTTGTCTGTAGAAGCACTTTCCATCTATAAACCACATCCCCGCGTTTATCAGATGGCGGTCGATGACCTGGGCGTTGCCAAGGAACGTATCTGTTTCATGTCATCAAACGCATGGGATGCATGTGGGGCGGCAAACTTTGGCTTCCGCGTTGTCTGGGTCAACCGCTTTGGACAAGCCGAAGAGCGTATTCCCGGCCAGCAGGAGCATGAAATCAGGGACCTATCCCAACTCCCGCCGCTGCTTGGGCTTTAAGGCGGGTGGCCCCGGTTGTGGGTACGGAGCATCGCGAGGGTTTTTTCTCTAGCGGGGACGGATTGCGATTATATTATCGTGACTATGGCGACCCACATTCGCAAAAAACACCGGTTCTCTGCCTTTCAGGACTGACACGGAATTCCAAGGATTTTCACGGACTTTCGAAATGGCTTGGTCGTGAGCGGCGAGTTATCGCTCTGGATTACCGCGGGCGCGGGAAGTCGGAAAATGATCCAGACTGGCAAAATTATCACCCGGCAACCTATGTGGGTGATGTCCGTCACCTCCTCGCTGCTTTGAATTTGCATCGGGTGTTTGTCATTGGAACGTCGCTTGGCGGCATTGTCTCAATGGGGATGGGGGCCGCCATGCCGGGCGTTCTGGCGGGGGTTTTGCTGAATGATGTGGGGCCTGATATTTCCCTTGATGGATTGGCGATCATCCAGCGCTACATGGAAGCGGAAAAAGCGTTCACGAGTTGGCAGGAAGTTGCAGATCACCTGGCGTTCTATTTCCCGGACCTTGGTGTCAGTACGCCCGATGAATGGCTGTATATTGCCAGGCTCAGCTACCGCGAGCGAGAAGATGGTCGAATTGTTCAGGAATGGGACTCTAACCTTGTTCGCCCGCTGCAGAATATTAATCCATCCGATGTTGACCTCTGGCCTTTATTTCGCTCCCTACGACGGATCCCGCTGGTAGCGTTGCGCGGAGAGAAATCCAATATTTTGACGGAAACAACATTTAGTCACATGATTGATGCGAACCCGGATATGACAGCTGTCCTCGTCCCTGATGTTGGTCATGTCCCGTCCCTTGCCGAGCCACAATCCATTGATGCTTTAACCGGAGCCCTTGCTCATGCCGACGCCGCCCACCATTGAAGATATTCGCGCCGCTGCAGAACGACTCAAACCATATTGCCTGCGCACCCCTTTACTGGAATCCCCTCATCTAAACGCAATTGCGGGTGCCAGGGTATTGATTAAACCCGAGCCCTTGCAACGAACCGGGTCTTTCAAGTTTCGAGGCGCGTTCAATACGATTTCGCAGCTCGGGCCAGAGGCAAAAACCGGTGGGGTCGTCGCGTACTCTTCCGGAAATCACGCACAAGGGGTTGCAGCTGCAGCGCAGATTTTGGGCCTTCCCGCGGTCATTGTGATGCCCGAGGATGCGCCAGCCATCAAAATAGCGAATACCAAATCCTATGGTGCGGAAGTCATTACCTATCATCGGCTAAATGATGATCGTGCAGCGCTTAGCAACAAGATTTGCGAAGAACGTGGTGCCACGCTGATTAGACCATATGATGATCCACGTATCATCGCTGGCCAGGGAACACTCGGGCTGGAGGTTGCGGAACAGACGAAGGCTGACGGGATACAGCTTGATTATGTGGTCGCGCCCGCCGGTGGTGGCGGGTTGATATCGGGAACCGCATTGGCGCTACGTAGCGAGTTGCCGCAAACCAGGGTTTATAGCGCGGAACCGGAAGGTTTTGATGATACGGCGCGCTCTCTGGAAAGTGGGACGCATCAGGAGAACGATATGGAGTCGCGCTCCATTTGTGATGCGCTTTTAGCACCTACCCCGGGTGACCTGACATTCTCAATGAACAAGGAACTCCTTGAAGGTGGTCTTGTGGTTTCTGATGATGAGGCCAAAGAGGCAATGCGTCAGGCATTTTTGCGGCTCAAACTTGTTGTTGAACCCGGCGGTGCTGTTGCCCTGGCAGCCGTATTATCTGGAAAGCTGGACTGTCAGGGGAAGACGGTATGCGTTGTTTGTTCAGGCGGCAATGTTGACCCGCAGATGTTCGCAGAAATCCTGCTAAGCTAGTTGATCAGGCCGTCTTAGTTGACGGCGATGCACCGCCAGGCGTGGTCGGTTTTCCAGATGTTTGTGAAGCGGGGACTTCTTTTGGTTTTTCGACTGGCTGAACCATCCGTTTGCAATGCCCCTCAAGAAACGCACCGGTTTCGATGGCAAGGTCTTCATGCATGATGTCGCCGACAACATGGGCGGTTTTGGATAGCAGGACGCTTCTGGCTTTGATCTGGCCGTTCACGCGGCCATGTACACGAACTGTATCGGCGACGATCTCACCTTTGATATTAGCGCCCTCACCCACCAGCAGGGTTTTCGTGCGAATGTCACCTTCAATGGTGCCATCAACCTGAATTTCCCCGTCGCTGTTGAGGTCGCCAACAATCTTCAGGTCGCTACTGATCAGCGAAGGCGGTGACGGCTTGAGCGTCGCGGCAGGCTTGTCAGGTGACGTTGCGACACCCTTACTCTTCTTGGAAAACATAGCGCCCCGCCTTTATGAAGTTTACCGGATTTTTGATCTTACCATTAAATACGGTTTCATAGTGAAGATGCGCACCCGTGCTGCGTCCGGAGTTTCCGAGCAGGCCAATTTTTTGACGAAACGCCACTTTCTGGCCTCTTTTTACGAATATTTTGTTCAGATGCCCGTAGCGAGTCTTAATGCCTGCCCCATGATCGATTTCAATCAAGCGACCGTATTTTGTCTTCCAGCCTGCAAAAGTCACCTTGCCCGGAGCGGGTGCAATGACTTTTGACTTAAACTGCCCGCCAAAATCGAGGCCGTAATGAGCCGACCATCTTTTATTGATCGGGTCACGGCGTTTGCCATAGGTGCTGGTGATATAATATGTGTCCAGCGGCGCGATCAGGGGAATGTTCTTCATAACGCCCTGCAAGGCTTCCCAACGGCCAAGCTGGCTGTCCAGTGTTTCCAGTTTAACCTGAAGGCGACTACCTGCAATCTTTTCACCCTTGGTCGGGATGAACGGCCCGCCCTGCCCTTTGGTGTTCAATGCAGCACCGCTGGCCTTGAGGAGTTGCTCAACATCAAGCCCTGCTGTTTCAATAACGCGTTCGACAGATTCAATTGTTTCTGCTGTTCGACTACTGAGACGCTGAATTGAGGCTTCTTCGTTTTGCTCAAGTGTTTCGAGGCGGGTTTGCAGATTATTGATTTCGCGGCGCATGCCAGTGCCAGCGAACAATGCCTTATTTCGTTCCGAAAGTGCGACCTGCAAATCGTTTTCGACAGAAGACAAATTCCCCTCAAGTGAAAACGCACGGCTTGCCGTTTGGCGGAGTTCATTTTCAATGCCGCTCAGCTTGCCTTTAAGCACTTCTCTCGCATGTCTGACGGATTCACGTTCGGATACGGTAGCGACCAGCTTTTTCGATACGGAATTCAGGCTCTGTTGAAGAGAGGCATTTTTCTCAACAAGGCCGAGCATCAGGGCGTGGTTATTTTCCAGGTCTTCGGTGATGGCTGTGAATTTCTGCTGATAATCTGCAACTTCACCAAGCAGGCTGTGATAAGCCAGACGGGCATTGGTAATATGGCGGTTCTTGGCTTCAATAATATCGCCGTGCTGAACGAAGCTCCAAGACGCGAACCCGCCCCAGCCAATCAGGGCCGCTAACAAGACGCTCGCCGTACATTGCGATCCGGTGGAAATTTTGAAGAATGATACACGGCCATCTGTTCGTAAATGAATTTGCCGCTCAGGAAACCAACGGCGCAGGCGCTCGCGCCACGTATCCCGGCGATCATTTTCAGTCATTTAACGCCCCTCAAAAACAGTTCCCAACAAAACCGGTCCCAATCCCCCTTATTATTTTATTTGGGGAAACGCATTATCAAAGGCGGAAGCCTAATTAGAACACCTAAAAACTCCCGGATATCAGCAAATTTCATCCGATAATGCTAGAAAGAAGGTATCCGCCTGTTTAAATCCATGCAAGGCAATTATACTTGCCAGGCCTGTTCACTCGCGAGAAAACCGCAGGAATCAAGGTTGCTTTTTTTTCAACGCCAGTCATTTGGCAAAACCCGCGGATAATTTTATGGACGCTGCAGGCAAAACATCGACGAATCCAAGCCTCAAGAATCCGGGCGTGTTACTTGCAACGTGGTTTGGGGCGGGTTACCTCCCGATCGCACCGGGAACATGGGGTTCTATTGCGGCATTGCCGTTCGCCTGGTGGATTTCCACGCAGTTTGGAAGCGCTGGCCTGTTGATCGCCAGTATCGCTGTTTTCGGCATCGGGATTTGGGCATCGGACGTTTTCATTGGCCTGTCCGGACGTCAGGACCCGGGACCGGTAGTGATTGATGAGGTCGCCGGACAATGGCTGACCTTGGCGTTTGTCCCCCCTGACCTGCTCATCTACGGGATCGGTTTCATAGCGTTCCGGGTCGCAGATATTTTCAAACCCTGGCCCGCCGGCTGGGCTGATCGACAAGTCAAGGGCGGTATGGGCGTGATGCTGGACGATGTCCTGGCCGCCATATACTCAGGCGCTTTTGTCTACGCCCTTCATTACTGGAGCATTATCTGATCATGTTCTCAGTTGATTTACTCAAAAAAGCCGAAGACTTCCTCGTCCTCTGCAGAAAGAACAACTGGCAAGTGGCGACAGCTGAATCCTGCACTGGCGGGCTGATCGCGGGCTTGCTCACATCCGTCGCCGGATCATCCGACGTGGTGGACCGTGGTTTCATCACCTACACAAACGAAGCCAAACAACAAATGCTCGGCGTCCCCACCAACCTATTCGAGGAGGTCGGCGCCGTCAGCGAACAAGTCGCCTGCGCCATGGCCGAGGGGGCGATCAGGAACTCGAATGCCAGTATTGCCGTCTCCGTCACCGGCATAGCTGGTCCGGGTGGTGCAACGCCCGGGAAACCGGTCGGGCTGGTGCATATGGCGGTGGCCACGCGTGATCTGCCTACCCGGCATCAGCGATTTGTGTTCGATGGGGACCGGGAAGCCGTGCGACTGGCGACGGTTGAAGCTGCGGTTGGGTTGATGGGGGAGAGTTGAAGGGAGGATGGTTCGGGAAAGAACGAGTCAGGTGGACTGCCTGCATACTTACGAATGCATAAAAACTCGTGTATGATACAAAAACGATCTATTCAGGGATCATCTGAAATAGGAAAAAAAATTTGGACGCCCGAAAGATCATTATCGCAACGTCGTTTTTCTCTGCCGCAATCGTACTGGGTGTGGCGGTTCCTTTGGGTTTTATAAGCCTGCAGGCTCTAGATAATAAACTGAAGGAAGGACAATCCGAGGTCAGAAGCGTCATTATTGATCTGAAAACGGAAGCCTTGAAGGAGATTCGATTCGCTAGTGAAGAAGCTGCGAAAAGCTTGGCGAACAACCCCACTCAACCAGACCCTGCAATCGTCGCCAGCCTGGAGAAATTGAAGTTATCCGTTGAAGAGCTTCGAGATGGACAACAACAGCTGATCGAGAAAATAAAGCGCCCCCCCGCTACCATCGCGTCCGTCACCCCTCCTCCTTCGCCTTCTCCCCCGCCCGGGTCAAGAGACGATACGCTTAACCAAACGGTGTATTTTCCATTGGGGAAAATTTCCGGGCCGGTTATCGACCAGCAAATCGCGGCCATGCTCCCGAAAATTGCCGAATACGGTACCAATCAGAAATGTCAGTCTAACGTCATCGGGTTTTCCGATACGCTTGGTGGTGACAAGAGCAATCTGGAACTATCAGAAAAACGCGCCATGCAGGTCGCCACACTATTACGCGGCAAACAAATCCCGGTTGGTGAGGTGAAAGGCTGGGGAGAACGATGGCTAAAGGTTCATACGGTTGATGGGATCAAAAACGAGCAAAACCGCCGGGTCGTTATCGAAACCGTATGTGATGGCAAAGCCTTAAAAAATGCGGGTGCTAGCTCCTGACCTGCTCACCCGCACGGTTGGCTTTGGGGATGATGCCTGAAAGCTAGAATTCGGATGCGAGAATAACAGGGACATAATCTGATCCTTAGAAGATTGGGATCGTGTATCCGGTATTCGGGAAGAAATGGAGGTTCAATTGGATAGTTAAGTTAAGGTGTCCCGGAAATTGCCCCTTTTTGACCTAAACGAGTGAATCATGACCCGATTCACAGATCAACCTACTTGATCAACAGCTTCGGCCAGAAGGAACCATTAGACAAACCGGCCGACTACAGTAGTGAAAATCTACTAACGATGGTATACTATCAGTAAGCCTATCCCGTTTGCACATTGGGCCCCGATTTCATACTTTGTCTCAAAGCTTCATCAGCAAACAAGCATGTGCTCATGCTATGATGAAGAGGAACAAGTGAGAACTCAAAAATGAGTCAGGTGCGAAAACTGACAGGTTTCGTTGCCGCGTTATCATTGGCTGCGCTCATTAATACGCCAAGCTTCGCCTCGGATGGCATCGAGGCGCCATCGGCAGCACAGCTTGAAAGGGTGCTGCGGAAGGCCTTGACGAGCGATCGACAACGGCCCTCTTTGCTGGGCGCGCCCGGGTCACCACCGTCGTACGTGATACACCGGAACGGCAATCTCCTTTCTTTCGAATTGCGAGATTTAACTCGGCTGGGAAAGTACTATTGGCGGACCAAACTGACCTTGAAATTCGGACCTCGACCCCCGCAATCCGGCATCATCGTCATGGAAAGCGAGCCCCGTGGTTTGTACACTATGGACGTCGACAAACAATCCGGCGAATGGCGCCTGCGCCGCTTCAATAGGGTCGCCGTTATGCAGTTGTTACCAACAGCTCTATATTAAGCACCCCAGCCACGTGCCTGAGCAGGCGGAAGGTCGCGCTGCTAAGGTCAAAAATCGCCAAAACGGCACCGTGAAAATCTTGGCTGGTATCTGCACAACAACGGCCATCGTTTGGCAGATTTTTGTTTTTTGATTGCCGAACGACCCTGTTCCCTGAGGTTCGGACGAAATATGACGGTTGAGCTCACGACGCTTTATAGCCAAAGGCGGCCATAATATAATTGCAGATAACCAGCTACTCCCGCTTTCATAGTACCGCCCGAATTCAGGGTACACGATCACGATCCGTTCAGGATCATGTTATGTCCCCGGACTTCCTACTCTGCGTCCATCTCAGTGTTCTAGCTGTTCTCGGTGGTTCGATATTGATGCCGAAGTTAGGAAACCATCTGAAAACTTCTGAATTCATGTGAATAGCTTTCTAGCAGTTTGTCATGCGCGGGCGTGACCCGCGTATCCACGTGTTACTACGTGGGCTGTCCGTGGGTGCCCGGGTCAAGTTCGGGCATGACGGGTGAAATGGTACGGGACGACGGGGCTTTACAAATGCATCGAATGGTTTGATTTTACTATTGCTAATGCATGCGCTGAAAATCGGCAACTGGAGTGTTTTCTGGTAATGCAAACGGAACAGGGCCAACACCAACCGAGTTTCGCTGATCGCCTGGAAGTTGGCGTCGCGACAGTTGATGACGTGAAGACAGCGTTGCGTGCAGGCGTGCGCGACGTCACAAAGCGCCCGTTGCTGAGCTTCTTTTTCGGCCTTGTCTACGCGCTGTTCGGCGGCATTCTGGTTTCCGGGCTTCTAATTTTCAATCAGGTCTGGATGGTCATCGCGGTGGGCGTGGGCTTTCCACTCGTTGCGCCGTTTCTGGCGGCCGGACTTTACGAAATGTCGCGTCGGCTCAAAAGCCGGGATCCGTTTACCGCATCCGACATTTTCCTGGTTATTTTCAGGCAGCAACGGCGCGAGTTTGGCTGGATGGGGTTGGCCGTCCTGTTTGTATTCTGGATGTGGGCGTACCAGGTCCGGCTCATGCTTGCGCTTTTCCTGCAAAATCAGCCCCTTCAGTCGCTGGAGAACTTTGCCTCCATATTATTCACGACAAGTGAAGGTGCCCTGTTCCTGCTCGTGGGCACCTGTAGCGGGGCCTTGCTGTCGACGCTCCTGTTCTCGATTACCGTCATCGCCATGCCGTTGCTCATGGACAGGGACCTCGACATCGTAACGGCCGTGGTAACCAGTGTGAATACGGTTCGAAAAAGTCCCGTTGTCATGCTGGGCTGGGGTGCTGTGGTCGGCGTGTTGACCCTTCTTGCGATTGCGCCGATGTTTCTCGGCGTGATTTTCATCTTCCCGATACTCGGCCACACGACATGGCATCTCTACGAGGCGCTGGTTTCCGAACAGTGAGCCATCAGGGAACTTGCCCTCAAGCAAACGTCATGTGTTCTTTGCTATGGAGAAAAGAAAAAAGAACGCCGCCCATAGAAAAACCACATTCGCGGGCTATATCAGAGTTAGGCCGTGTTTTCAGTGGTTTAATTTTTGGTGCCGCAGTTACATGAAAACATCTGATTTAATCTGAAAACATCTGTTTTTATCTGAATTCAGATGCAAATTACATTCTTTTGTATTCAGCTGGTTTTACCGCCCAGCAGCTTGTCCGCTCGCACCTCAAATGCATTGATCATCTTGCCGACAGCCTCATTGAAGACCACGCCGATGGCTTTTTGCAGCAGCGGCGAGCGGAATTCGAAATCGACGTAGAAGTCGATGACGCAACCCCCCTGCTCGCCCTCCTCAAAGATCCAGTGATTGTTGAGATACTTGAACGGTCCGTTCAGGTATTCGACATCGATACGCGGGTTTGGGGTGTAGTCGGGCTGCAGGGTGACGCGGGTGGTGAATTTTTCACGAAAGATTTTAAAGCCGATCATCATATCGGAATTCAGGACGTTTTCCTCACGACTGCGTATCCTGAGGGCAATGCACCAGGGTAAAAATTCCGGGTACTTTTCAATATCTGCGACCAATGCATATAGGTCTTCCGGTGGATATGGCAGATATCGTTTTTCGGCATGTGTAGGCATCTGTGGACCGACTCAGTTGCCTGCCAGCTTTTTCAATCGCGCGGCGCGCAATGCCTCGAAATCCTTGTCTGCATGGTAGGACGAGCGCGTTAACGGGGTTGAGGCGACATGCAGGAAACCTTTGGACAAGCCGATGCGTTTATACTCATCGAACTCGTCCGGAGTAACGAAGCGGTCAATGGCGGCATGGCGCGGCGTCGGGGCCAGATACTGGCCGATGGTCAGGAAATCGACTTCGGCCGAGCGCAGATCATCCATGACCTGAAGGATTTCTTCCCTGGTTTCACCAAGGCCGACCATGATGCCGGATTTGGTGAAGATCGACGGGTCCTGGCGCTTGGCATCGCTTAAGATTCGCAGAGAATGGAAGTAGCGTGCCCCCGGGCGGATCGTCTGATAGAGCCTTGGGACGGTTTCAAGATTGTGGTTAAAGACATCCGGCTTTGCGGTGACGACGGCCTCAAGCGCCCCAACCTTGTCGCGGAAATCAGGGGTCAGAACTTCAATGGTTGTATTGGGCGAAGTTTCGCGAAGACGCTCGATACACTTAACAAACTGCCCTGCCCCGCCGTCGCTCAAATCATCGCGATCAACGGATGTGATGACGATATGGTTCATGTCCATTTCCTGAACCGACAGGGCCAGGTTTTCTGGTTCGTTCTCGTCAACGGAGCCCGGCTTTCCCGTCGCCACATTGCAAAACGCGCAGGCTCGGGTGCAGATATCGCCGAGGATCATCACGGTCGCATGTTTGGCCGACCAGCATTCACCGATATTGGGGCACGACGCTTCCTCGCAAACCGTATGCAGCCCTTTGTCGCGCATCAGCTTGCGGGTTTCACCATAGGCTTTCGAGGTCGGTGCCTTGACCCGGATCCAGGCCGGTTTGCGGAGCACAGGATTGACCGGCTTGTTCACCTTCTCGGGGTGGCGATGCTTTCGTATGTTTTCAACGTTGCTCATATTCGGAACCATTCAATAAAATTTGGATTAATATGGACCAACACCGCCCTCTTTCCAAGGCAAGCTGGCCCGTCATCATTCAACACCTAACAAAGCTTTCATTCGCTTGATTCCAGCGAGCAGTTCATTGGTCGTTTCAAGTCGTGCAGCATTGCGATAATCGGCCAGCGCAAGATAGGCGTTGCGGCGCTTTTCATGCAAGCGACCCCGCCAGGCCAGGAGCTCAGGGTCTCGCAGCTTGCGATCCAGCAATGTGTTTAACTCAAGGATCGCATCGTGGGTTTGCCCAAGGGCCTCAAAGGCCGTTGCACGGACCTTGTAGGCATTCAGTGCGCGTGGGTCGATCGTCAGGACAAGGGCGGCTGTCCGTGCCGCATCCTCATGCTGGCCGGCAGCGCTGTATGCTTTCGCGAGTGATTCCAGAATTCGCGGGTTGTCTGGTGCCAGATCATTGGCGATCTCAAGATCGTCTAATGTCGCCTTAAGAGAGGTAGCTGTCTTTTCGGTATAATCAAATCGGCTTTGCGCGCGAAGAAACAGCACGTAGCCTTTCAGTTTCCCGTTTGGCAGGGCGTCAATAGCAGAGGTGAAGTCGGCAATTGCTGCACTCACGTTGCCGGTCGCCAGATGTGTTTTACCACGAATTTGAAAGGCCTGAATACGTACGGCTTTGTTGGTGCCCCGTCGACCAATCACCACGTCACAGGCGCGCAGTGTATTTAGGGTATTTCTATGCGTTTCGTTACAGTCGCCAAGGGCATCCCCGGCCCTGCCCAAGCTCGGAGCCAATAGTAGCGCAATACATAACAAAGCTGCCGGGTTGGGTCGCCTCATCACATATGGATTACCCGTCCATAGGCATCAAGTACGGATTCATGCATCATTTCGGACAAGGTCGGATGCGGGAAGACAGTATGCATCAGGTCCTCTTCCGTGGTTTCAAGACCCATGGCAACGACATACCCCTGGATCAGCTCGGTGACTTCCGCGCCGACCATATGTGCGCCCAGTAACTGTCCGGTCTTTTTATCAAATATGGTTTTAACCATGCCGTCGGGCTCACCCAGCGCAATCGCCTTGCCGTTGCCCATGAACGGGAACCGCCCGACATTGATCTCATACCCCTGCTCTTTCGCTTTTGCTTCCGTCAGGCCGACGCTGGCAACCTGCGGGTGGCAATACGTACAGCCTGGTATTTGCGATTTGTCCATCGGGTGCGCATTCAGGCCGGCGATCTTCTCAATGCAGATAACGCCTTCGTGTTCGGCCTTATGGGCCAGCATCGGCGGTCCGGCGACGTCGCCAATGGCATAAACACCCGGTTCCGCCGTGCGCCCGTATTCATCGATGACAATGCAGCCGCGATCCGTCTTGACCTTGGTTGTTTCCAGCCCGACGCTTTCGATGTTGCCGACAACACCAACAGCCGAAATGACCCGGTCAACTGTGATCTGCTGCGTCTTTCCTTTGGCATCCTCAATCGTGCAGGTCACGTTGTTGGCACCCTTGTCGAGCTTGGTGACCTTGGCCGATGTCATGATCTTGAGGCCGTGTTTTTCCAGCTGCTTGCGGGCGATGCCTGAAATTTCCGCGTCTTCGACCGGCATGATCTGGTCCATCACCTCAACGACCGTCACGTTTGCGCCCATTGTCTGATAGAAGCTGGCGAATTCAATACCAATGGCACCGGAACCAACAACCAGCATGGATTTCGGCATGATGTCGGGCTTGAGTGCCTCGAAATAGGTCCAGACCAGTTTCCCGTCCGGCTCCAGCCCCGGTAAAGCACGTGGGCGTGCACCGGTCGCGATAATAATGTGTTTGGCCGTCAGGCTCGGCAGTGCCTTGCCATCCTTCGTCACATCGACTTTCCCGGCACCGTTCAGCTTCGCTTCACCATCAACAACAGTGACTTTGTTCTTCTTCAGCAAATGCCCAACACCGCCATTGAGTTGCTTGGAAACTCCGCGCGAACGCCCGATGACTTTCTCGATATCAAAAGAAACATCACCCGCAGACAACCCGTAGTCACTGGCATGTTTCATGTAGTTGTAGATTTCAGCCGAGCGCAGCAAGGCTTTGGTTGGGATACAGCCCCAGTTCAGACAGATGCCGCCGAGATGCTGTTTCTCCACGACACATGTTTTAAGGCCCAGCTGGGCGGCACGGATGGCGGTAACATATCCACCGGGACCGCCGCCGATCAGGATGACATCAAAGTTGGTTTCGCTCATCGCTTAAATCCTATCAAGGGTCTGTCTGGTGAGTTCGCCGGTTTCGGCATCACCTGTATTCACTACGCCACGGCGCTCGAACAATAAGGCGCTGCATTCTTTTGCCGCACATGGTTTGTGTTCAACGCCTTTCGGCACGACTAGCAACTCACCTGCCACCAGGTGCTGTGTCTGGTCACGAAATTCGATATCCATTTCGCCATCAATCACCAGAAACATTTCATCTTCATCATCATGCTTGTGCCAGACAAACTCGCCTTCCAGCTTGACCAGCTTGATGTCGTAGTTATCGACGCCACCGACAATCTTTGGTGACCATTGGTCACTGAACAGTCCTAGTTTTTCGGCGATATTGACTTTTTCCACCGCCTCAATCCCTACAGCATCAATTGAATCGGGTCTTCGATAATGGTCTTGAACTCCTTCATGAAGGCGGCGGCCGGAGCGCCATCAATGCAGCGATGATCAACGGCCAGCGTCAAACTCATCACTGTTGCCATGCCCAAGGCCCCGTCTTTGACGACAGCGCTCGGGGTTCCGGCACCGACGGACAGGATGCCGCCCTGTGGTGGGTTGATGATGGAATTGAACGATTTGACGCCAAACATACCGAGGTTTGAGATTGTGAAGGTGCCGCCTTGGTATTCCTCGGGCTGCAATTTCCCGTCCCTTGCTTTCGCCGCCAGCTCTTTTGCTTCTGACGAGATCACTGCCAGCCCTTTCGATGCGGCGTCCTTGATGATTGGCGTGATCAGTCCGCCTTCAATGGCAACAGCGATGGATATATCGACCCGTTTGAAGCGCAGGATCGCGTCTGCGGTGTAGGCCGCATTGCATTCCGGGTTGCGGGTCAGGGCCAGGGCGACCGCTTTGATAACGAAATCATTGACGGAGATTTTGTAATTCGCACCGTCGCGTCCATTGAGCTCTTTGCGAAGATCGAGCAATTTATCCAGCTCAACATCCATCGACACATTGAAATGCGGGATGTCGCGCGCTGACTCCGTCAGGCGCTTGGCGATGGCTTTACGCATGCCGGTATGAGGTGTTGCCTCAAATTCCGGCATCATGGTGAAGACCGGATCATCCAGCGTGACCGGGGCTGCGGCTGGTGCAGATGCAGAGGCCTGAGACGGTGCTGGAGCAGCCGCTGGTGCCGCTTTAGCGATACCACCAGCCATTGCCGCTTCAATATCGCGTTTTACAATGCGGCCATGTGGGGCGGTGCCCTGAATTTGTGAGATATCAAGGCCGTTTTGCTCTGCCAGACGTCGTGCCAGAGGACTGGCGAATATACGTCCTCCTGCTGGGGCTGGCGCTGCTGCTACAGGTGTCGCGACAGGGGCTGCAGCAGGTGCAGTGGGGGCATCGGCAACGGGTGCGGATGGTGTCGCGGGTGCTGGTGCGCTGACGTCACCGATGTCACCGGCGCTTTCGCCTTCTTCCAGCAAAACAGCAATGGCCTGATTTACCGGCACACCTTCCGTGCCTTCAGCGACGAGGATTTTACCAATCACCCCTTCGTCTACCGCTTCGACTTCCATGGTCGCCTTGTCGGTTTCGATCTCACACAGCAGGTCACCGCTTTCGACAGCGTCCCCTTCGGCTTTTAGCCATTTGGACAGCGTGCCTTCGGTCATCGTCGGCGACAGTGCGGGCATTAATATCTGGATCGGCATAGTCGCGATCTCCTATCGGTAGCAGACGGATTTTGCCGCCTCGACGATGTCTTTGGGTTTCGGTAAGGCGAGCTGTTCCAGATTGGCCGCATAGGGCATCGGGACATCGGTGCCGGAGACCCGGTAAACCGGGGCATCAAGATGATCGAACGCCTGCTCCATGATGCGGGCTGAGATTTCAGCACCGATCCCGCAGGTCGGCCAGCACTCTTCCACGTTAACGATGCGATTGGTCTTCTTGACGGACTCAACAATGGTATCGCTATCCAGCGGACGGATGGAGCGCAAATTGATAACTTCCGCCTCAATTCCCTCTCCTGCCAGCATCTCCGCCGCTTCCAGCGCATAGCCAACGGCAATTGAATATGCCGTAATGGTAACGTCGGAACCCGCGCGCTCGATTTTGGCCTTGCCGATAGGAACCGTGAACTCCGGATCATCCGGGACATCGAAAGACTGCCCGTATAGGATTTCGTTTTCCAGAACAACAACCGGGTTCGGGTCACGAATGGCCGCTTTCAACAACCCCTTGGCATCTTCAGCAGACCAGGGGGCGACAACTTTCAAGCCGGGCACATTGGCGTACCAAGGTGCATAACACTGCGAATGCTGCGCACCGACGCGTGCCGCGGCACCGTTGGCCCCGCGAAACACGATTGGCGCGCCCATCTGTCCACCGGACATATAAAGCGTCTTGGCGGCGGAGTTGATAATCTGATCAAGCGCCTGAACAGCGAAGTTAAACGTCATGAACTCAACAATTGGCCGAAGCCCACTGTAGGCCGCACCAACACCAAGGCCAGTGAATCCATGTTCGGTGATTGGCGTGTCGATCACCCGTTTTTCACCAAACTCATCCAGCAAACCCTGGGAAATTTTGTAGGCGCCCTGATATTGGGCAACCTCTTCCCCCATCAGGAAAACTGTATCGTCGCGGCGCATTTCCTCGGCCATCGCATCACGAAGCGCTTCGCGGACAGTTTGATTTACCCGATTGCCCGTGTATTCCGGCTCAGGGGCACTTGAAACTTGCGGAGCGGATGCTGCAGCCGCAGGCACTGCTTCAGGCGCTGCAGCGGGGGCTTCGGGTGCAGGTGCTGGGGCACTGGGGGCGGTGTCTGCTGCTGAAGCGTCCTCGCCTTCTTCCAGGATCATCGCGATCGCGGTATTGACAGCGACGTTATCCGTGCCTTCGGCGATGATGATTTTACCAAGCACGCCTTCCTCGACAGATTCAACTTCCATGGTCGCTTTATCGGTTTCGATTTCGCAGAGAACATCGCCACTGGTGACAGCGTCACCTTCGCTTTTTAGCCATTTGGCAATTTTACCTTCTGTCATAGTTGGTGACAGGGCGGGCATCAGGACAGGAATAGCCATATTATTTCCTCATATCCCCGAGCGTCGGGGTTGTGTGCGGCAAGTGCCGTTATGCTTCCAAATAGATATCGGTAAAGAGTTCGGACGGATCCGGCTCCAGGCTCTCCTGGGCGAAATTCGCCGCCGCAGTAACCACGGATTTGACGTCTTTATCGATGTCTTTAAGTTTCGCCTCATCGGCAATCTTCGATGTCAAAATACGATCCCGCAGAGAGTCGATGGGGTCCTGTTCTTTGCGGACCTTGGCGACTTCTTCTTTTGATCTGTATTTTGCCGGATCGGACATGGAATGGCCGCGGTAACGATAAGTTTCCATCTCCAGAATAAACGGGCCCTTGCCAGAACGGCACCAGGCATTGGCTTCGTCGGCGGCGGCTTTTACTTCCGTGACGTCCATGCCGTTGATCTTCTTGCCGGGGATACCGAAGGAGGCGCCACGTTTGTGCAAATCAACGACAGCGGAAGCGCGTTCAATAGATGTGCCCATACCGTATTTGTTGTTTTCGATCACATATACAACCGGCAATTTCCAAAGCGACGCCATATTGAAGGCTTCATAGACCTGCCCCTGGTTGATCGCGCCATCACCGCAGTACGCATGGCAAACGCCGTTATCACCCTTGTACTGGTGTGCGAAGGCCAAGCCCGTGCCCAACGGCATCTGGGCACCGACGATACCGTGGCCACCAAAGAAGTTTTTCTCGCGGCTGAACATATGCATCGAGCCGCCCTTGCCTTTCGAATACCCGCCGCGCCTACCGGTTAATTCAGCCATAACGCCTTTCGGGTCCATGTCGTAGGCCAGCATGTGTCCATGATCACGATAACTGGTAATCACCGTATCGACATCGTCAGATGCCGCTTTCATGCCAACAACAACAGCTTCTTGTCCAATGTAAAGATGACAGAAACCACCGATAAGACCCATGCCATAGAGTTGCCCGGCTTTTTCTTCAAAGCGGCGGATCAGTAGCATTTGATGATAATATTTGAGTAGCTCTTCAGGTGTAACGTCGGCTTTTTTTGCGACGGAAGTTTTCTGGGATTTTGCTGCCGGTTTCTTCTTCGCGGCGGCTTTCGGGGTTCGGGCCATCTGGTCCTCCTCATTTACCTGAGGCGTGAGCGTGAAAAAAAACGCTGCATCAGGCGTGAATATTTTTGTACAATATACGAAATATGTTAAGCGTTCAATGAAAGTATTTGAAAGTAACCCGTTGTTATTAAAGTAAAAAATATACTTAACGTGATAATAGTTAACTGTATTTAGCGATGAATTCCTAAAAAAGCCGTGCCTGGGGCACATAATGAATAACATCGTCATGAATAATCTGATGTGTTGGATGATCAACTTTGCCTTCAATGCCAAAGCAGAATTGACCGTGCCGCAGATTGCAAAACCCTTCAGGGATGGTGAAAAACTGAGATCGGGCGAGGGTGATAATACACGATATCTTGGAGAGGCGCCAAACGTGGGAGAGGTTGCCATGCTGGTTTGTCAATGAAGGTTACGAAGAACACATAATCCAGCAACATGTCTACTCAGGAACCAGAGACATTTCACCGGGGAATTGTGAAGTCTGTTGATCTACTCACGTCATCAGTGAAAGACGTATTACTCGATTGCAACCTCAACAAGTCATGCGGACCGGGAGACGGGCAGTTTTCCCTCTCCCAAACGTCTGAAATTCTTCGCTTGATGATCATTCAATAGGACACCGGATGGACAAAACCAGATCCGGAGCTGGTAAAGGCGCTAGGCTTTGGAGAAAGCATGACGTTTTATCTAAAAGGCAATTAAACGCACCAACCTGCCTAAACAGCATGTAGTGCGTATCGTTTTTCTTCTTCCTGTTCATCGCCAAGCCAGTGCCACAGACAACCCGTCCCGCTAATCACATCCTCCAGCTTTGTCGCGTAAGGCAGCAGATCATGAGACTCATGAAGCCAAGTTTGCAAAGTGTCGTGATTGTCGAAATAGGCGATGCGGACTGGGTTTTGATTGGCATCATTGTCAGAACCAAAACCCATAAAGCCCGGCTTTAGCATGGCAACGGATGTCATGACAGCAACGGCTTCTGAGTACTGACCCGCGTCCATGCCCTCGCCAGCGTTCAATTGTATGAGCGCGTAAAATGGCGGTGGCGTGACATCATCGTCATACAATCTGTTCATAACCAAGGAACCCCGCTAATGCTGGAAACACAGCAATCAATCCGGTGCTAAGCATGTTCAACGTGCTCGAGGTTGGGATCGCGGGGTGTTCAGCACGAAGGTGATTTGGCTCGGCCAGTTTTTCGTCGATTTTCGAAATGCGAATAGCGCATGTTTCTTCCAGACCGGCGCCGGCAAATCGTTTTCTGATTTCCATGTCGCCGCGATGTTCCCATGCCTTCAAGGCGTCCATGTCGCGCCAATATGAGACAGCAACGGGGGTGCCGCATTTGTCTTCCGTTGTTTCAAGGCCAAGAAAGCCTGGCTGCGCGGGGGCAATGGATATCATTTCGTCTGAGGGGGCGAGATGGTTTTCGTCCTCCAGGCGTTGATCTGTATTATCGTTCAGGATTGCCGCATAAAACGGTGGCTCAATTCTTTCCGCTAAACTGCTCATGATCCCTACTCCTTTTTTCCGTCGGTTGATTTTCTATCAATGGCGATAATGTCGTCGGCATGCCCATAATTCAGCATCACACGGGCGCGCTCTTCGAGCATATCCGGATCAAGACTTTCCGGATGAAGAAGACGAACACGGTTCCCAAGTGTTTCACGTTCGGTTCGCACCTTGGTGAGTTGGTCTTTGGCGGTAACAATACGTTCTCGTAATTGCCACCACGCAAACAAACCGCGTTCACCATTTACGACGTGATATGCAAAATATGTTATGGCCGAAATTCCAAGAACCGGACCAAACACATAACGCGCACGACCGCGTAATTCATTTAACAAGCCCATAACTAACTGCGAACCTTCTTCTCGTTACCTATTAGTCCACAGTCCCGTACCCATTATTGAGTATGATGGTGAAATGTTAACAAGCGGTTAGCGGGGAATTGAATTGGAGGAAGCGCAGCTGTGCGTGAAAAAGCGGGCGCCAAAATCGGTAACCTGGAACTTCTGCAATAAACGTCGGCTCTACCCCTGAATAGCGGAATACAATCAGGAGCATCGGTAGTATTAGCCACGAGAGAAAATTAGCGATGGCCTGAATTTTTGATATCTCGAATTGCCTTCTATTGCTGGCATTTTGCGAACAGCAACGCTATAGACCTCTACCCTCGCTTACCCGATAGAATTCCCCGCCCCGCGCGTGGACAATGAATAGTGAAATAGGCACTCGATGCATCTGAGGAATTGGCAACAGAAAATAATCGACACGTTTCCGTTGATTATACAACAGAACCGCCGATTTATTCTGAAAGCGCCGACGGGTGCGGGCAAAACCGTGCTCGCAAGCGAGATAATTGAGCGGTACTACAAAGATAAAAAGGTTGTCATTCTGTGCCATCGCCTGGTGCTTTTGGAACAGCTTGAGCAGGCGCTCGGAAAAAAACACTCGGTTCGCAAGCTGGCGGTCTCCGACACGGGGCCGGCGTTCGAAGGATATGACGTCTTGCTTTCGACCAACATGCGCGCGAAAGACGTGCTGGCGGATGCCATTCTTAAGGCTGATCTGGTCATCGTTGACGAAGCACACCGCGTGTCGCCCAACGGCCTGGCATATAAGTGGTTCCTTGATGACTTCGAATCCCGGGGTAAGGTGTCGGCGCAGTTGATGGGGCTGACTGCGTCACCTGAGCGGCGCACCGGCGACCAACGTGATCAGCTCAACCTTGCGTTTGATGCCATTATCGATTGCGCGAATATTGATGACCTGATTTCTGAAGGCGTTCTGGTTCAACCTATTTATCGCCCTCATTTCGTGCACGACCTCAATCTTGATAGCATCGATATCAGTTCCGGGGATTTTCCTGTTGCCTCACTGGCACCCGCAATTATCAGATCATCAATGATTGATTACGCGCTCTGGAGTTATCACGAAGAGCGGCAACATCTTTCACCAAAACCCATCTCTGCGTGGTTTTGTGCGGGCATCGAGAGCGCAGAAGCAACGTTGCAGGCTATTCAGAATTCGGGCATCGAAGCTGCCATTGTTACTGCGGGTACGCCGCTCAAGGAGCGCATGAGGCTTCTGGCCGCCCATGAAAATGGCGAAATCGAAGCAATGGTCTCCGTCGGTGTGCTTGCCGAAGGGTGGGATAATCCGAACTGTAATATCATTGTTCATCTCAGACCTACCCTGTCGAAAGTATTGTGGGGGCAATCTGTCGGGCGCGGATTGCGTTCGGCACCGGGCAAGGAGAAATGCGTCATCATTGATGTAAGCTCCAACTGGAGCACGTTTGGTCCGGTGGAAAAACTGGAATGGAGCCTGTGGAGTCACCGGCGTTCCTATATGCAATTCATGAACCGCTTCAACTGGATCGGCCAGCGGCAGGACGATGAGGACGACAGCGAAACCTATTTGTTGTGTAAAAGCGAATTGCCGAACGGAATGCGGTGCTCGCATATCTACATGAAAAACGCATTTGAGAACGAGACCTGCCCGGTCTGCGGAACCTATGCCGCAATTGATATCTACAAAGAGCAGAAGCTGGACAGCTCGCTCAATGAAAACAAGCTCCACACCCTGTTCTTCGAACGCGTACCTCGAGTCCATGGCGAGATGAACATGTCTGTGTGGACCAGCCTCGACAAGACGGCCTGGAAAACGGCGACGGCGAAAGAGCAGGTGTTTCTGGCGTTCTGTATGGCATTTGCAGAGGTTTCGGGTGACAAGACTCAGTCAGAATCCGATTACTGGGACGCGACCCTCGCAGCCGAAGCACACATCCGCGCCTATCTGGTAGAAAACAAATTTCAGATCGCGAAGCAGGAAGACTTCGATCTCGGCGATATTGCAGATGGCATGTTGGCGGGGACGGTGATCCGGTCCCTTCAGGCCCATTATGGGATCTCGGTTTGCGGAACGGTATTCATAAATCACACCATTTCCGAATGTGACCGCAAATATCACAAGGCCATTAAAATTGCTGAACGGCTAGCGATGATCGGCTGCTCGACGCGGGACAATCTGCCTTACTTCAACGCAAACGACCATCTGGCGTCTCTCTAACGTTCTGCATACTTAAAAATGCCCCTTGAGAGGCATTTTCGGAGAATTTGAGGGGTGTGGATGTATGCCTTCTTCGATGGGGATGATCGGAAGCCGTCTACAAGGTGAAAGCGTGGAATTTCAAATTTTGAGTGAGAGTAGCGGTTGTCAGACAGCGAGTTTCTGACACCAAAATACGTAACCTTCCATGGGCTCTTCCTGGGATTTTTCAAATTCTTCCCAGTTGAGAAGGTTACTCAGTGCGGCGTCGCTTGGGAACATGTTTCGATATTCATCATTAATTCCGTGATCCTCAAATTCTTCAAAACCGACAAAAGTCAGGCCCAGCTCAGTAATCTCGTCGTGCAGTCTTTTCGGTGTGTAATTGTCTTCTTGAACGTGAAACAACAAGTCGCGAACATTTGATGTTGTGTAAAAATCCGCACGTTCCTTGATGCGGGTGAAGTCACCGGGTGGTGGGTCGAAATATATCCGTTGACGGAAAGCAGCTATTTCTTCGGCGCTGTCACCAATACTTTCTCGTGCAATTATGTCGCGCGCTGCAAAAACCCCCTGCCGTCCCCGCTCGCAATATAAGCCACAGCGGAACATGCCGCCTTCTCGCAAAAGGCTCGTCAGAACGCGCCAGCCTTCGACAGGTACTCCCATGTGATGCAAGACGCCGATTGATTCAATGATATCGAAAGGACCTTCCAGCACGCCCGCCTGCAATATATCCCCATGGCGAAATTCAACATTCGTGATGCCGAGTTTGCGTGTCATCCGAATGGCATAAGCCAGGGAAGACTTGGACAAATCAAACGTCAGGATTTTGGCATGCGGATACTTGAGGGCAACATGCGCCACATGCTGTCCGGTACCAGACCCGGCAATCAGAATTCGAATGTCTTCTTTCAGGAATTCCGGAGGTGAGAAATAGGGAAACATTTCAGACAGCATGGCACCCGGGTGGACGCTGTTTTCAATCGGCGCATGAACCCACCTGGGAAACGGATTGACCTCGTACTGACCGCGTACTTTTTTAGATGTTTCATCTTCAACTGAGCAAAAGCTCTTAATTTCACTTTTAATTGCCTGCTCTTCGATCGTATTTTCCAGCGTCAGTTCGACCAGCGAGGCAAGTTCAGGGTCGTAAGTATCATGAACGATTTTTGCTGCACCATCCAGATCGGACAAAGGCGCATACATCGCGAACAGGATCAAATCATCCTGAAATTCTGACAGTTGAGCATTCGTGCTCAGTGCGCTTTCCAATTTGCTTTTTAACGATTGAACCTGATTGCGTTCGTCATCTTTCTGGTGAAAGACATATTCGTTGATGAAGCATTGCACGCCAAGTAGCTCAGCCAGAGCGAAGTTTGGAGTGCCAGAGAGAAGCTGGTCCCGCCGGGCCGTCGTGAGCGCGAATTCCAGGGTCGGGTCCGTGTTTGCGCATTTCGTCAAATAGCATTTGAGCAGAGTGTTGGTGCCATCAAGCTGTTGCGTCATGCTGCCGTCATCTTGAATGGTGAACAGGTGCGTGAGCTGGCAAGCTGCGGCAGGTGCGAGCACCCCGTAATCAGCATAGGGAGAGTGAAACAACTGAACCAACATGTCCGCGATCATTGGCACATATCCCGGTGTAATCGCACGCCCCAGGACGCTCGTCATTCCCTGTACGGCCCCGATATGATGGGCGTCCAGTTGAATTGCACCATGAAACCACTCGAGGGCTCCGATCAAATCACCTTGCGCGCGCAGAACGAACCCAAGATTGGCACGTGCCTGTATATGGCCGGAGTCCAGTTGGGCTGCAGATCGATAACATTGCGCAGCATCATCCAGGCGCCCGACGGTCTGATAGCCCATACCAAGGTCCAGCAAAATTGCCGCACTGGTGTTATTGGCCTGAAGAGCTTTTTCAAGAAGCGGGACCGCTTCAGCATATTGCCCTGAGTTCAGTGCCAGATGTCCCGCCAGATGTAGTAACCCTGAATCGTTCGGGAACGCGGCCAACCCCTTATTGAGAACAGCTTCCGCGTCAGCATACCGTTTGTTTAGCAGGTGCTCACGTGCGTCATCTGCAAAATCTTGTGCGTTGGCAGCGGATGGTGTCACGCGCGAAGAATGCTCCGCCCTGCATAAGAAGCTGTCGGTCCCAGATCTTCTTCGATGCGGATCAACTGATTGTATTTCGCCAATCGATCAGAGCGCGAAAGTGAGCCGGTTTTGATTTGACCGGAGTTGGTCGCAACCGCGATATCGGCGATGGTGGCGTCTTCTGTTTCGCCGGAACGATGCGAAATAACAGACGTGTAGGAGGCCCGGTGTGCCATTTCGACCGCTTTCAGTGTTTCCGAAAGTGTGCCGATCTGGTTGACTTTGACCAGGATTGAGTTGGCAATCCCCTTCTCGATCCCTTCCTGCAGGCGGATCGGGTTGGTGACAAACAGATCATCGCCAACCAACTGGCATTTATCGCCAATCAGTTCGGTAAGCGCTTTCCAGCCGTCCCAGTCGTCTTCGTCCATGCCGTCTTCAATAGATGCAATCGGGAAACGGGAGACCAGGTCGGCGAGGTATTTGGCATTGCCTTCTGAGTCGAGGGATTTCCCTTCCCCGGCCAGCTCGTATTTGCCATCTTTGTAATATTCGCTCGATGCGCAATCGAGGCCGAGCACCACGTCATCACCCGGCGTATAGCCAGCGGCTTCAACGGATTTCATGATGAAGCCCAGCGCTTCGTCAGCACTGCCGAGGTTCGGCGCAAAACCACCTTCGTCGCCGACGTTGGTATTGTGACCAGCGTCCTGCAAACCCTTTTTCAGGGACTGGAAAACTTCCGAACCCATGCGAACGGCATCGGCAATGCTGTCGGCACCAACCGGCAGGATCATAAACTCCTGAATATCGATGGGGTTATCCGCATGTTCACCGCCATTGATGATGTTCATCATCGGCACTGGAAGTGTGTGGGCATAAGCACCGCCCAGATAGCGATAAAGCGGCAATGCGTTTTCTTCCGCGGCGGCTTTGGCGACGGCCATGCTGATGCCAAGGATTGCATTTGCGCCGAGGCGGCTTTTGTTCGGCGTGCCGTCAAGATCAATCATGATGCGATCCAAATGAAGCTGGTCCTCTGCGTCCATGCCGGAAAGCGCGTCATAAAGTTCGCCGTTCACACCTTCGCAGGCCTGCAAAACACCCTTGCCGCCATAACGGCCTTTATCGCCATCACGAAGTTCAACCGCTTCATGAGCACCAGTTGAAGCACCGGACGGCACAGCGGCCCGACCGACAACTCCGGTTTCCAGCGTGACATCGACTTCAACTGTGGGGTTGCCACGGGAGTCCAGAATTTCACGGGCGAAAATGTCAATAATGGCGGTCATGAATGTGATCTTTCCTGTCAGAAAATAGCAATTGAAATGCGTAGGAAGGAATAAGACGTCCTCCCATGCAATTCAAGGCCGGAGTTAGACTGGAATTTTGCTCATGTTTGGCATGAATGCCATCACCTATGACGCTGAGACCAATCAGCGTCGGAAACTAGGACATCTGGTAACATATTCAGCTTAGCCGAGCTCAAAACGGTAACGCGGCAGCATGCGTCCCGGTATGATTTGCGACTCCGTCTCGCCGATCAATTTACCACCTATGCTTTCATAAAAGCCTGTAGCTTTTGGTTCACTTAGCAGCTCAACCGCGTCCGCATCGTTTTTTCGCGCAGCTCCCAGAGTGTGTGCCATTAAAGCTTGCCCAATCCCTTTCCCCATTGCTTCCGGCTCAATGTAAATGTGTTCAAGGTATGCGGGCGGAGGGGTCAAATTTAGTGCGCTGAATCCGACAACTACCCCTTTTTTGTCGACAGCGACAAATGCCATCGACGCCTCTCGAACTTCGGTTTCTATATTGAGCGCGCGAAACCAAGCTTTGGCGTAATCACTTGGGTAATTCCAATAACAAATTGCCTGCCAGCACAATTCGGGTAGATAACCAAGATCACCGTCAGCAACTGTACGGATATTGAGCTTGGTCAAATTGAAATCGGATTATTTTTGGCGATGGTATCCAACTTCATCAGCGTTTCGATAACGCTCTTGATCTCATGCAGCTTGATCATGATCGGTCCGTCTGACGGTGCGTTGTCCGGGTCCTGATGGGTTTCCATGAAAACAGCAGCAACGCCGACGGATACAGCGGCGCGGGCAAGAACGGGTGCGAAGCGCCGGTCGCCGCCTGACGTGTTCCCTTGTCCTGCGGGTTGTTGAACGGAATGGGTGGCGTCATAGACTATCGGGCAGGAGGTTTTAGCCATTTCCGGCAAGGAGCGCATATCCGATACAAGAGTGTTGTAGCCGAAGCTCGCACCACGTTCGCAAAGCATGACATTCATGTTGCCGGTGGATTCCACCTTCTTCGCCACATTCGCCATATCCCAGGGGGCCATGAACTGCCCCTTTTTTACGTTGATGACTTTGCCGGTTTCACCGGCGGCAATCAGTAAATCGGTTTGCCGACACAGAAACGCAGGGATTTGCAGAACATCAACGCCTTCAGCCGCAGGACCGCAATGCTCGGGGCTGTGGACATCGGTCAGGGTCGGCAGGCCAGTTGCTTTTTTTACTTCCTGAAAGATATCCATGGCCTTATCAATGCCAAGGCCGCGCGTGCTATCGACACTGGTGCGGTTGGCTTTGTCGTAGGAGGATTTATAGATCACGCCAATGCCAAGACTATCGGCAATTTCCTTCAAAGCACCCGACATATCCATCGCATGATTCCGCCCTTCCATCGTGCAGGGGCCTGCGATGATGGTCAGGGGTTTGTCATTGGCGATGGTCAGGCTGCCAACGGATATTTTGCGTGGTGAGGTCATGCAACTCTGTCCTAAACCAGACGCGACTGACGGACAGCCGCTTCAATGAATGACGTGAATAGTGGATGTGGTTCAAACGGTTTCGATTTTAACTCGGGGTGAAACTGTACGCCAATAAACCATGGGTGATCGGGAATTTCGACGATTTCGGGCAAAACACCATCCGGCGACTTGGCCGAAAATACCATGCCTTCTTTCGCAAGTGCATCTTCATAGGCCAGGTTGACCTCATAGCGATGGCGATGACGTTCGGAAATATTCTCGTCGCCGTAAATAGCGTGGATGTGGCTGTTGGCATTAAGTTTAGCATCATAGGCGCCAAGGCGCATGGTGCCGCCCATATCATCATCTTCACTGCGTTTTTCGATCAGGCCATCGCGTTCCCATTCAGTCAGCAAACCAACGATGGGCTCTTTACAGGCACCGAACTCAGTTGAGCCGGCCCCTTCGATATTGGCCAGGTTTCGTGCGGCTTCAACGACGGCCATTTGCATGCCGAGACAAATTCCAAAATAGGGAATTTTGTGTTCGCGGGCAAACTTCGCGGCAGCAATTTTGCCTTCAACGCCGCGTTCACCGAAACCACCCGGAATCAGAATACCGTGAACGCCATCGAGATGATGGAGCGTATCCTCACCTTCAAATATTTCTGAGTTCAGCCAGTTCAATTTGACCTTAACATTGTTGGCAATGCCACCATGCGCCAAGGCTTCTGACAATGATTTATATGCATCCAGAAGGCCTGTGTATTTACCGACAACGGCAATGGTAACTTCCCCTTCGGGCTTGATCACGCGTTCTGTAATTTCCTCCCATCGTGACAGGTCAAGCGCCGGAGCATCGAGGCCGAAATGGCGGCAGACTTCATCATCGAGTCCCTGATCGTGATAGGCGATCGGAACCCGATAAATGGAATCAACATCCAGCGCCGGGATCACAGCCTCGCGTCTGACGTTACAGAATAGCGCAATCTTGTTTATTTCGCCCTCGGGGATTTCACGCTCCGCCCGGCAGAGCAGAATGTCAGGCTGAATACCAACGCTTAGCATTTCCTTGACCGAATGCTGGGTTGGTTTGGTCTTAAGTTCGCCCGCCGTCGGGATATAGGGCAGCAAGGTTAGGTGCATATACATCACCTTGTCGCGCCCGAGATCGTTGCCCAATTGCCGAATGGCTTCCAGAAACGGCAACCCTTCGATATCGCCAACCGTTCCGCCAATTTCACAAAGCACAAAGTCTTCGTCGGTCAGATCACTGATCACGAATTCCTTGAGTGCATCGGTGACGTGGGGAATGACCTGGATAGTTGCGCCCAGATAATCCCCGCGCCGTTCCTTGGCGATGACATCCGAATAAATACGCCCGGTCGTCACGTTATCGCTTTGGCGTGCTGCAACGCCGGTGAAGCGTTCATAATGCCCGAGATCGAGATCCGTCTCTGCACCATCATCAGTGACAAAGACTTCACCGTGCTGATACGGGCTCATCGTCCCCGGATCTACGTTGAGATATGGATCGAGCTTACGAAGCCGAACCTTGAAGCCACGAGCTTGCAATAGCGCGCCCAAAGCTGCTGAAGCGAGACCCTTTCCGAGGGAAGAAACCACGCCGCCAGTAATGAATATAAACCGCGTCATGGGCGGACACTTTACAACAATTGAGGACAATGCAAAAAGAAAAGAGGTAGAAAATTTTCTACCTCTTCCTGTAACGGAAATGATGCCCCAAAACCGGGGTTTTTCGTCATTGTGCGATCGGTGCCGCTGGTTCGGATGGCGTTGCTGGTTGTTGCAGCGCCGGCACCGGAGCATCAAGAATCGATTTCGATTCGCGACCGGCCCCTGACATGATCGCTAAAATCAGGCTGGTGCACATAAATCCAGCAGCCAGAATTGCCGTTGTACGGGTGAGTAAATCAGCAGTTGCACGGCCGCTCATGAAGCCACCCATGCCACCACCACCACCGCCGCCGCCACTTCCCATGCCAAGGCCGCCGCCTTCGCTACGCTGCAACAAAACCGCTCCAACCAGCCCAATGGCCAGCAAAAGATGAATGACAAGAACGACCTGGTTCATCGAAAATCCTGTTTCGCAAATGGGTAAAAGCCGCATACGCGGCCCAAATCTCTCAATACGGCGGATATTTAGTCTGTCAGACCACAAAACACCAGCGAAAAGAAGGAGTGTATTTGAGATGTCGCTGCCCCTGCTCCGCCTGAACTGTAATAGGCGCGGATTGCGACCTGGGAATTGGTTGTTATTATCAGGTGAAATTCTGATGCATTATTTCAGTTGAGGATACCCTTGTATAAGTACCAAAATAATTCCATTGAAATCGTCTTGCGGCTGTTGCTGCTTACGGTTCGTGCTGATGAAATTCATCAGGCACCGGAAAGAGCGGAACTCCGGCGCCAGATATCGAACCTGGAAATATTCACGAATGGGATATTTTTTGGATTATATAGCAAGATTGACTCGGTCATTGATGCTCATGACCTGGATGTTCAGGGTTTGATCAATGAATTTTCGTTGCCCGAAGTTGCGGAACAAACCATTAGTCAGATTGACGATCCGGAACTTGCCTACAGTGTGTATAACGCAATGCGTGCGGTTGCCCTTGCGGATGGTGAGACGGTCAGTGCAGAAAATTTGATACTTCAGCGTGCCGCGAAGGCCTGGGACCAAACGATTAAAGATTGAAGTGATGAATTCGCGTAAGTAGGGTGAGTTCGTCATTACGCCTTAATCGGCTTGAAGGAAATATTTGATGGTGTCTGAAAGTAGCAATCGTGACCTCCAGTTGGTGGAAGAATTTATTGCCCGTCTTAAATCCTGGCGGCACAGCAAAAATCAGGTCCGTGGCTATTCGCTCGATCTGAATGGCTTTGTTGAATACCTGCACTCTCGTAGTCAATCAGTAGAAGCCGCGACATCAGGGGATTTAACAACTTTCTTGAATTCTTTATCGCAAAATGACCTTAACGGTATTGACCGTAAAGCTTCGGCTCTCCGCCAGTTCTACAGTTTCCTTGTCAATGAAGCGAACGTGTTGAGTGTTGACCCCGCATTTGAAATGCAGGTGCCACACAATGGTGCGAGTTCGTCTTCGGTCAGAGGGCCTGGCTTTGGTGATTTGTTTTCGCGCGGCGACATGGTCCGGTTTTCTTATGTCGACAATGGAACACCGTGCTCGTTTGAAGGTATTTTAAATGGCTTTAAGCGCGATGAAGGCATCCGAAAGGCCGAGTTCCTTGAATTAGCCGATGGCATGCCACTTGGCACGAAATTGATTGACCTCTTTACAGTGACAGAAGTCGAGGCTGCTGGCCCCCCTGAAAAAATCATGACGATGGATGGGCGCGAGAAGCTCGTGCTGCAATACAGCACCTTGGACACCGCTGTAAAACCCCAATCCGCACCTGAAAAAAAGCAAAGCTTCGTCGATTTGGACAACCTCGGTGATTTAGGTAGCATTGCAGCCACTGAGGCTGGGCCGAAAAAAGGCATACGTTCGCTCGCAGCTTCATGGGATGGGAATTTCGACATGATGGCTGGCGTGGTTGAATTTGAGGAAGGCCAGAGTGAGGGCGCGATTACCATTTCATTGCCCGACGGCAAGGGAAACTGCACCGGCCAGTATTTCCTGGGTAACCGGCTTTCCGGGACCTGGGCGATGATCGGCCCGAAGGGGATTGCCGCGAACGGTGAATTTAAAATTTCCCGATCTGGGGGCAGTGGTTCAGGGCGCGACACCAGCGCAAACACCATCCGCTTTTCATTGGGAGAAATCCGTTACAATTCGTAGCCCGGTTGGCTGCGTTTTAATCGACGGACGCCGCAATTGCCCAGAAATCGTCTGCATTCAGAGCCGCACCACCGATTAAGCCGCCGTCAACATCTGGCAAAGACAGCAATTCTTTAGCGTTTCCGGGTTTCATCGATCCGCCGTAAAGAATCCGGACTTTATCCGCTTCTTTCTCACCAATCATTTTTGCCAATTCACGCCTGATAACGGCGTGAACTTCCTGGGCTTGCTCAGGTGTTGCAACTTTCCCGGTGCCGATTGCCCATACGGGCTCATAGGCGATCACTGTGTTCCTTGCTGTGGCACTATCAGGTAATGACCCCTGGAGTTGCTTCCGGTTGACGCTCATGGCGCGGCCAGACTCACGCTGCCTTAATGTCTCGCCAATACAAACAATTACGCTCATTCCAGCACCAATTGCCGCTTCGGCCTTCGCCTTAACCAATGCATCGCTTTCGCCGTGATCTGTGCGGCGTTCGGAATGACCGACAATGGCTGTTTTACATCCTATGTTTTTTAACAGCTCGGCACTGACATCACCGGTATGTGCACCAGATGTTGCGCTGTGGCAGTCTTGAGCACCTAGTTTGACCCCCGACGCCTTGATTGCTTCACTCGCTAATCCAAGTAAAGGATACGGCGGACATATCACCATTTCAAAGTTTGGCTTTTTCAGCTTTTTCATACGTCGCGCCAACGCAGATGCCAACTTCTTGCCATCTGATTTGAGGCCATTCATCTTCCAGTTTCCGGCGATCATTGTGCGGCGCGTTGTTGTCATGTCAGGGTTTTCCATAAAGGTTGAAAGAACAATCCTGGTGAGCTTTAACACATGACTTGCTGGACAAAAATCCGAAAGTTATAAAAAAAAGTTTGCGAATGGCCGCGGGCATAGAATTTTCCGCACAGATTAATCCAATCCGGCATTGCTCGTCCCTCCATGCCCTCTTATGATGCCGCGCGCTATTGCCCGCAGGGCAAATAAGCAATTTGAAATTCCGAAAACGGGTAACCAGCGACATGCTCACGACACTTCGAAAACAAACCGGCTCCATTCTTATTAAAAGTCTGCTTATTCTTTTGATTATCAGCTTTGGTGCCTGGGGTATTCAGGATTGGTTGAACCCGGCTATTTCAGGTAACGCTGTCGCAACCGTGGGCCAGGCGGAAATCACCCCTTACGCATTGCAACGCCGCGTGCAGCAGCAAATGAATCGTTTCCGCCAGGTATTTGGAAACCAGTTTACCCTGGAGCAGGCACGCCGGTTCGGAATTGTTGAGGCATCCCTGAACGAACTGGTTTCGCGATCACTGATCATGGAAGGTGCGCGCAAACTGGGTGTTTCAATCAGTGACGATCTGGTGAGCTCCGAAATCCGTGGCCAGGAAGGGTTTAAAGGGCTCGCAGGCAGCTTTGATCGGGACCGCTTTAACCGGATGTTGCAATCAAGTGGTATGAGTGAAGGTGCTTATATTGCTGAAATCCGGAAAGATAAGGGAATTCAGCACTTTGCCGACAGCTTAACAGCTGGCGCAGATGCACCTAAGGTCTTGGTCAACGCGATTTACGGGTATCGCAATGAAAAACGCACAGCCGATGTGTTGTTGATTGAAGATGCGATAATCCAAGGTATTCCAGAGCCCGAGCAACCCGCCCTTGAAGCTTATCACAAGGAAAACGCTAAGAAATTCACGGCTCCTGAATTCCGCAAACTCACGTATTTAAGCCTAGAGGCCGAAACGCTGGCTAAAGAGATCGAAATTTCTGAAGATGTGATCAAGGAAAGTTATGAGGCACGCGCCGACGAATTTAACACACCCGAAAAGCGCCGCGTCATGCAAATTATCGTAAATGATGAAGCTCTCGCGAAAAAAGCCCATGAGAAACTGACGGCTGGTGGTGATTTTGCCGGAGTTGCAAAAGAAGTTGCAGGACTAGCCCCTGAAAATCTTGATCTTGGTGTCATTACGGAGTCCGATCTTTTACCTGATTTGGCGAAACCCGCTTTTTCAGCAGCATTAGGGGCTGTGACCGCACCTCAGAAAAGTGCTTTTGGGTGGCATATATTCAAGGTTACCGAAATGCACCCAGGTGGTACCAAGTCTTTGGCAGATGTTCGCGATGTTTTGAAACAGGCGCTTGCGAAGGAAAAGGCCATCGACAGTCTGTTTGACCTCTCAAACCGCCTTGAAGATAAATTGGGTGGCGGTGCTACATTGGAAGAAGCCAGTCAGGATTTGGGGCTTAAAGTTACAAACATTGATGCGATGGACAGCCAAGGGCGGGATGCCAGTGGCCAGCCAGTTACCGGGGTTCCCGGTGGTGGCGCACTTATCCAGGCAGCGTTCAGTGTTGGTGAAGGTGAGGAAAGCTCGCTGACGGAATCTGGCCCTGAGGGGTTTTTCATTGTTCGGGTGGATACGATTACCGCTCCGGTTCTAAAGCCACTTGATACGGTTCGGTCTGAAGTGGTCGATGCCTGGAAAAATGCACAGCGTGCTGAACAAGCCAAAGACCTTGCTGAAAAAATCACCAAACGTTTGAACGAAGGTGGCGAGTTGAAAGTTGTTGCGGATGAGGCTGGACTGGCATCAAAGACAACGAAACCTTTTACCCGCTCTGATACTGGGGCAATTTCCGATTTGACGAAGGAACTCGTTGAAAAAGTCTTTACGTTGGGCCCTGGAAAAGCAGCCATGAGCCGTTCTGCCGAGGGGTATCAGGTTGCCCGCCTGAACGGTGTGATTGCAGCCTCTCCTGACGCGGATGGCACTGCGAAATTAAGAAATGAATTGCGTGAAGCCATCAAGGGTGATGTGGTTGCCCAGCTTGGTAATGCGTTGAAAGACGAACACGGCGTCGACATCAATCAGACGATGGTTCAGCAGTTGTACTCCGGTACAGATCAGCCGATGCGTTAAGTCGGGCCTGCAAGACCGGATTCAAACTCATGAAAATATTTCCAGAAAATCAGACTTTTTCGGACAATTATAGCGCAGGCAAGGCTCAGGTCGTTTGGACGACTTTGGTTGCTGACTTGGAAACACCGGTTTCCGCAATGCTCAAGATTGTTCACGGGAAACCAAACAGTTTTCTGTTGGAATCTGTTGAGGGTGGTGCCATTCGCGGGCGTTATTCATTCATCGGCTTAAACCCGGATATCATCTGGCGGTGTTTTGGCGACAATGCCGAAATTAATCGTCAAGCCGAAACAGATGAGGACGCGTTTGCTCCCTGCCCTGTCAGCGAGAAATCAGGCACCCTGGATTCGTTGCGAGCCTTGACTGCGGAAAGCCGTATTGAGTTGCCGGAAGATATGCCTCCGATGGCTGCCGGGCTGGTCGGATATATGGCTTACGACACGGTTAGATTGGCTGAAAAACTGCCCGACAATAACCCGAACGTTCTGGGTGTTCCGGACAGCATCTTTTTACGCCCCACTGTGATGGCGGTCTTCGATGCGCTAAAAGATACCGTAACTATTGTAACTCCGGTCTGGAGTAACGCGGGAGATACGGCTGAACATGCTTTGGCCTTGGCGACAGAGCGCCTGGGTAGGGTTGTTCAGGATTTTGACCGGCCCTTGCCGAAACGTGCTGATATTGCAGAATCCCAAACCGAGTTGCCGGAACCAAAATCCAACATGACCCGTGAACACTTCCACGGTATGGTCAAAAAAGCAGTTGAATACATTCATGCCGGGGACGCGTTTCAGGTCGTGCCCTCGCAACGCTTTCGCCTGCCCTTCACGCTGTCGCCAATATCCTATTACCGCTCGTTGCGCCGCCTGAACCCGTCACCGTTTTTGTTCTTCCTGGATTTCGGGGCATTCTCGATTGTCGGGTCGAGCCCGGAAATTCTGGTTCGTGTTCGTGATGGGAAAATCACATTGAGACCGCTGGCCGGTACTCGTAAACGCGGTGCTAACGCGGAAGAAGATGCGGCATTAGCGGCAGATTTACTGTCTGACCCGAAAGAGCGAGCTGAACATCTGATGCTGCTTGATCTTGGTCGAAATGATGTAGGGCGGGTAGCCAAAATAGGCACCGTTAAGCCGACTGAGCAGTTCATGATTGAGTACTATTCCCACGTAATGCATATCGCATCGAACGTTGAAGGCGAACTTGATACAGACAAATACGACGCCATTGACGCCTTGTTAGCAGGGTTCCCGGCGGGCACTGTTTCCGGGGCACCCAAAGTGCGGGCCATGGAAATCATTGACGAACTCGAACCCGAACGGCGTGGTATTTACGCCGGCTGTATCGGTTATTTCGGGGCTGACGGGGATATGGACACCTGCATTGCTCTCAGAACCGCAGTGATCAAGGATGAAACCCTTTATATTCAGGCCGGTGGCGGTGTTGTTGCTGACAGCGACCCGGAGTTCGAATATCAGGAATCGATTAGCAAAGCCCGCGCGCTCGTGCGTGCTGCTGAGGAAGCCGTCCGGTTCGCGACCGATGGGGATTGAACAACAAATCTAATCAGCGTTACTGGTTTCTGCGGTTTCGGGCGAGGAAGGTTGAATTGTAATCAGGGTAGACAAGGGGACCAATTGAAAGCCTCTCTCTTCAATGGTTTCAAGCCAGGGAATAATTGCCTTCAATGTTGTTTCTCGAGGATGGCCGATGGCGACCACATGGCCCTGTTTTAGCGCAAGTTGTTCGACCTGGCGAAGGCGCTGGTTGATTTCTTCAAGATCATCAACGTGATCGAGAAAGACGTTCCGAACAATAAACGGAATCCCGACCTGTTTGGCAGCTTTTCGACCTTGTGACTGGGCGGAGGTCACAGAGTCCAGAAATAATAGTCCCCGACGTTTCAATTCTTTCAGCACAATCTTCATGCCCGCCAGATTTGATGTAAACCGGCTACCCATATGATTATTGACGCCGATATAACCGTCGAACTGGTCGAGGTTCCAGCGCAGGTTCTTAAGCAATTCCTCCTCGCCCATACCACTCAATAACACGTTCGGTCCGGGGTCAACTGTGGCGCTCGTTGGCTCCATCGGAATGTGCATCATCAGTTCATGACCGGCCCCGCGAGCGTCGCGGGTTTGCTGTGCCAAATCATTACCGTAAGTCAAATATGACAGGGTTAGAGGACCGGGTAGTTCCGTCGCGCGTTTAGAGCGTCGCCGGTCGACACCCATGTCGTCGAAGACGATAGCAATTTTCGGACGGCCATCGGTATTGATTGTCACTGCATTCTGCTGCCATTTTTGTATAATCTTAGGCGCAGCATCCTCGCTGACTGGTTCAGTCGTAACTTCGGATTTTGTTTCTGATGGCTTTTCTTGCTCTGCTTCCGGCTTATGGACGACGGGTGTGGATGGCGTGGAGTCCGGTAATTTTTCCGCCAGCGTTTCGGCGGTCGGGACGGTCACATCTGATTTTAATGGTAAAGGCGGCGGAGGTAATACGGGTTCTGGGAAGGACAACTGGCTTTCAACGACGTCTTGCGGCAGGGCTTCCTCGTAGGCGCGGATTATTCCGTCGCCCTGATCAACGGTCGCTTCAGGGAGAATCGGTTGGGCCGAAAAAACCTTCGGTGTGGCGGATTGGGCATGTTTAAGTGGATTGATAGTCGCCGATTCTGGCATTTTTTCTGATTGGGCAGGAATCGGTGCAGGTTTTTCTTTTTTGAAAATAAATCCAACACCGTAGCCTAGTCCAATTCCACCAATGGCGAGACCGACAAGAATCAACTGCCGGGTGGCGTTCGGGCGGATTTTTTGTGGCGTTTTTCGCCGTGCGGCCACAATAACACTCCCTTTGTCAGCACTGATCCACTTGCCGAGATGGCATCTCTTTCGAACGCAAAACAAAAGCCCTTTCCTGGCATTTGTCCAGTTCAGAATTCTTCAAACTAATCGTTTAATAAGTCACCGAATTCTGCTAGTGTCTAAATGTTGCATCCGTCCGGGGGGAATTGGGTGCCGCGGAGTATTCAGTACAAGATTTTCATGTGTGAACTATTGACCTTGTCACCGGTGTTTCTGCGGTGATTTTGGGGGGAGTAGGTAATGAAGTCGTACGATATTTCAGGGCTGAATGTGCTGGTCCTCGAAAAGCATGTGCTCATCCGAAAGTTATTGACCGATGTTTTTCGTGAATTCGGTGTGCCCACGGTCCAAAGCACTCCGGATCCTGTAAAAGCCTGGGAAATGTATGAAAATTTCCCGGTCGATATTATTCTTAGCGATTGGACTCATGGTCTGGATGGGATGGCATTTTTACGTAAAATTCGCCATGATTCCTCAAGCCCGAATCCTTACATTCCGGTAATCGTGATTACAGCAAATACCGAATTGCACGATGTTTGTAAGGCGAGAGATATGGGGACCACAGAGTTCCTGGCAAAACCGATCTCGGCAAAACAGCTTTATATGCGTCTAGTCAGTGTCATTGAAGGCAATCGCCCCTTTGTCCGCGTTAATTCGTTTTTTGGCCCAGACCGCCGCCGCCGCCGTGTGTCGGATTACCATGACGCGGAGCGTCGTGCCGCCGCCTAACGACGACTTACTGTTTTATTGGCGACGTGCCAGATCATTTAAAATGGGGCAATCTGGGCGGTTGTCGCCGTGACATTTTTCTGTCAAATCAAGTAATGTAGTCCGCAGACTTTGCAGTTCTGCGATTTTATTTTCGACTTCCTTGACATGTTCAAGTGCTAGTGACTTGACCTGTGCGCTGGTGCGTTCCTGGTCATGCCAGAGGGTGAGCAGTTCACCCACCTGCTTGACGGAAAACCCGAGGCTGCGGGAGCGACTGATGAAGCGTAAATTAGCGACGTCGTTTTCCGAATACGCCCGGTACCCGTTATCCATACGCTCAGCCCGTGGAATCAGACCAACGCTTTCGTAATAGCGGATGGTTTTCGCTGGGACTGTTGTCAGACGCGAGACCGTACCGATTTTCATGATTGATTCCCTTTCGTACGCCATCTTTTTAACAACAATGAGTTAGATACCACAGACACACTGCTCATCGCCATGGCAGCACCGGCGATCACCGGGCTCAGGTGGCCTAAGGCAGCCAATGGTATCGCGACGACGTTATAGATGAATGCCCAGAACAGATTTTGCTGAATCTTTGAATATGTCGCGGCGGAAATCCTCAATGCATCGGCAACAAGCGTTGGTTCAGAGCGCATCAAAGTTATTCCGGCGGTTTCCATAGCAACATCCGTCCCCGTCCCCATGGCGATACCAACGTCAGCCGCGGCCAGAGCTGGCGCGTCATTTAGCCCGTCACCGACCATCGCAACAATTTTTCCAGATGCCTGTAAGTCGGTAATATGGGTGGCTTTTTCATCCGGTAGAACATCGCTGATCACACTTGTGATACCTGTCAATGCAGCGACAGCCTGAGCGCTTCTTGCATTGTCACCGGACAAAAGCACTGTATTTACTCCTGCGCTGTTCAGGCGCGCACTTGCAGCAACGGCGCTTGGGCGGAGATTGTCGCCAACGGTGATCAGGCCGAGCAGTTGGATGGGTTGACCACCCGCAACCCACAACATGGTTTTTCCATCCTGTTGATTGGTTTCCGCCTGTTTATCCATCGATGTCACATCAACATGGCTTTCGGCCATCAGACGCCCGCTGCCAATAACCAGGTTAATACCATCGACAGTTGCCTCTAAGCCACGCCCAGGAAGACTTTTAAAGGCCGTGACGGGCAACAAAGCTGTTTTTTTGTCACTGGCAGCGCTGAGGACAGCTTTTGCCAAAGGGTGTTCGCTCCCTTGTTGGGCTGATGCTGCCAGTTGTAATAATCGCGCCTCATCGCCATCAACCGCCAGTAACGATGCGACTTCCGGCTTTCCTTCCGTTAGGGTGCCGGTTTTGTCGAAAACTACGCAATCAACCTGACGGGCTCGCTCAAGCGCTTCGATATCGCGAATAAGGATACCGTTACGTGCGGCGACACCGGTACCGACCATTATAGCTGTCGGCGTTGCCAGACCAAGAGCGCATGGGCAGGCAATGACTAGAACGGTTACGGCGTTAATAAGCGCAATTTCGAACCCAGCATTTAGACTGAGCCAGATTGCGAAGGTTAGCAGCGCAATGATGACGATCACCGGAACGAAGACATGTGCGATGCGGTCAACCAGTCGTTGCACCGGTGCTTTGCCAGCCTGTGCGTCTTCAACAAGGGAGATGATACGTGATAACGTTGAATCCCGCCCGACTGCGGTTGTCTGGATGACCAACAACCCTTCTCCGTTGATTGCCCCGCCGGTTACCGGGTTTCCGGACTCTTTGGAGACCGGCAGACCTTCTCCCGTGATCAGGGCTTCATCCACGTGACTCATGCCATCCAGAATGAGGCCATCAACGGGGATGCGTTCGCCCGGTTTGATGATGACGATGTCCCCGCTATTTACCTGAGCAATCGGAATTTCCGTTTCTTGCTCGCCTTTGCGAACTCGTGCCGTATCGGGACGAAGGGCCATCAGCCCTTTAATCGCCGATGCAGAAGATCGTTTTGCGCGGGATTCCAGCCATTTACCCAGTAGGACGAGGGTAATAACGGCGGCAGAGGCCTCAAAGTATAGGGCGCTGGCCCCTGTCCCGTTCGCGGCAAAGACGTGATATGTGCTCAACAACCATGTTGCGAGGGTGCCGAGGACGACCAATAAATCCATATTCCCGCTACGTGCTTTAAGTGCGCGCCATGCAGGGCCATAGAAGCGACTGGCAGCGACAAACTGCACAGATGTTGCCAAAGCAAGTTGGAGCAGAGGTGTCATTTCGTAGTGCCAGGGCGTAACCATCACCAGCATCTGGGCGAAAAATGGTAATGTAAGCGCTGTTGAAAATAACAAACGGATCAAGTCGCGCCGGTCGGTTTCCAGAACCTTGGCTTTATCATCTTCCTCTGTTTGTGATGTTTCTTCGTTGATCAGGCTTGCTGAATACCCAGCTTCTTCAACCGCGATTATCAAAATTTCTGCAGGAGAAACGGACGATGTGGCAATATTGATATCAGCGCGTTCGGTTGCAAGGTTAACAACGGCACTGTTAACACCGGGCACTGCGTTTAAAGCGCGCTCGACACGCCCTGAACAACCCCCGCAGGTCATACCGGTAACACCAAGAGCAATCGAATGGATGGGATCGAGGTTTATCAAACTGGCGGAAAACCCAGCTTCCTCAACCGCTGCAATCAGATTTTCGGCTTGAGTGTCTGATGACGGATCAATGTCAATGGATGCCTTTTCGGTTGCAAGATTAACAACGGCGTCGGAGACGCCGGGCAGCGCCTTCAAGGCGCGTTCCACTCGCCCAGAGCACCCACCACAGGTCATTCCTGTTACGCCTAGGGTAATGGGTTGTTTCGGGGTGCTGATCTGCCCTGTTGTACCGTCCATGATAAACCTTCTATTTCACTGTAAGCTTAATATAATGCTTCCAGTTACTAGAAGGTCAAGGGGGGCACTGAAATCAGCCAAAAAACCATTGCCAAGCTTGACGCCTCGGCAAGCTCCGGCCATTGTGGCGCGAACTTTATGAATGTGCACCAGATGTGTTTTGAAAATTCGTATCCACCTAATAAAATAGGTTTGATATGCAACGTAGGCTGTTGATATGTATGTATTAATCGATAATTACGACAGCTTTACCTACAACCTGCTCCACTATCTTGGGGAACTGGGCGCGGAGGTTGTTGTTCACCGCAATGATGTTCTAAGTGCCGATCAGATACTGGATCTGGGTGCCGAGGGAATAGTTATATCGCCTGGCCCCTGCGATCCCGACAAAGCGGGAAATTGTCTGGATTTGGTTGAAAAAGCCGCAGGGCGGGTACCGGTTATGGGCGTTTGTCTGGGGCACCAATGTATCGGGCAATTCTTTGGTGGCAAGATTGTCCGTTCCCCCACCCCTATGCATGGTAAGGTCAGCGAGATCACCCATCTGGGAACTGGTATCTTTCACGGACTCCCGAGCCCATTCATCGCGACGCGTTATCATTCCCTGACGATTGACCCTGACTCTGTTCCCGATTGCCTGGAAATCACCGCAACCAGTGACGACGGCGTGATACAAGGTGTTTCCCATAAAGAGTTCGACATTCACGGTGTACAATTTCACCCGGAAAGCATTTCGTCAGAGCACGGGCACCAGTTGCTTAAGAATTTCCTCGATATTTCAAACAAGAGGCAAGCGGCATGAGCGATAACCTGAAACCCGTATTGGCGCATGTTGCTGACGGGGCAACGCTAAGCACTGAAGAGGCAGCGGCAGCATTTAACATCATTATGTCCGGTGAGGCCCAGGAATCGCAAATCGGTGCCTTTCTGATGGCGCTTCGTCTGCGTGGTGAAACGGTTGAAGAAATTACCGGTGCCGTACAAACCATGCGGGCAAAGGCATCAATGATACAGGCCCCGGACAATGCTATTGATATTGTTGGTACCGGCGGTGACGGTTCCGGCACTTATAATATCTCCACAGGTTCGGCGCTGGTTGTGGCTGGTTGTGGTGTTCCGATTGCCAAGCACGGCAACAAGGCGATGTCGTCGAAATCCGGGGCCGCTGACGTTCTGACTGAGCTGGGCGTTAATCTGGAAGCTGATTTTGCCCTGATTGAACAATCAATTCGTGTAGCGGGTATCGGGTTTTTGATGGCGCCGCGTCATCACAGTGCGATGCGTTTTGTAGGCCCTGTTCGTGCGGCACTTGGGGTGCGTACGATCTTTAATATATTGGGGCCGCTTGCAAACCCCGCCGGTGTGAAACGGCAATTTTCTGGCGTTTTCTCCAAGGATTGGGTGGTTCCCATGGCCGAAGCCTTGAAAAACCTTGGAACCGAGGCTGCTTGGGTCGTCTATGGACTGGATGGTCTCGATGAACTTTCAACGACCGGTCCGTCATTTGTTGCAGAACTCAAAGACGGCAAAGTGAGCACTTTTGAAGTATCGCCAGAAGATGCTGGACTGTCGCGTGCAACGCTTGATGATCTGAAAGGTGGCGATGGGGCGGTAAACGCAGTTGCCATACGTGAATTACTGGCTGGTAAGGGAGGCCCGTATAGAGACGTCGTGTTGCTTAATGCAGGTGCCAGTCTGATTGTGGCCGGCAAGGCGACGGACCTGAAAGACGGTGTTGCCCAAGCTGCGGCAGCCATTGACGATGGTCGCGGCCTGGCGGCTTTGGATAAGCTGGTCGAGATTACGAATTCCCCGTCATGAGTGATGTTCTTGCCCGAATTTGTGCGGATAAGCGCGAACATGTTGCAGAGTGTCAGGCGAAGCTCTCTCTGACTAATCTTGAAATCCGGGCTGGCGCCGCATCCGCACCGCGTGGGTTTGTTAACGCGCTGAACGCCGCGGTTGCGGATGGACGATACGGGCTGATTGCCGAGATCAAGCGGGCGTCACCGTCAAAAGGTCTGATCCGGGCGGACTTCGACCCGCAGTCCTTGGCAAAAGCCTATCAGGCGGGCGGTGCCACCTGTTTGTCGATATTGACCGATATTCCTTATTTTCAGGGTGATGATGCGTTTCTTGTTCAGGCGCGGGAGGCTACCGCCCTTCCCGCTTTGCGCAAGGACTTCATGCTTGATCCGTATCAGGTCGTTGAATCCCGTGCGCTTGGCGCAGACTGTGTTTTGTTGATTTTGGCGGCCCTTTCTGACGAACAGGCAAACGAGCTTGAGCAAACGGCTATTGGGCTTGGCATGGATGTGTTGATCGAAGTTCATGATGCTGATGAACTGGAACGCGCCTTGAAACTCAAAAGCCCGTTGATTGGCATCAACAATAGAAACCTAAAGACGCTTGTGGTTGATATTGCGATGACTGAGACCCTGGCACCCGGAGTGCCCGAAGGCCGTATTCTTGTTAGTGAAAGCGGGCTTTATAGCCCGGACGATCTTGGCCGCATGGCCAAGGTTGGGGCCAGTTGCTTCCTGATCGGGGAATCTCTGATGCGCCAGGACGATGTTGAGGCGGCAGTACGCACTATTTTGTCCCCAATGGCAGAGGCTGGGTAAATGGCTGATTTCACGCATATAGATGCCGACGGCAATGCGGTCATGGTTGACGTGTCTGGCAAAGCGGATACGGAGCGTATTGCGACGGCCAAGGGCTCCGTCATCATGCAGCCGGAGACATTGGCAAAAATCATGGATGGCGGAATGAAGAAAGGCGACGTTCTCGGCGTTGCCCAGCTGGCTGGTATTATGGGTGCGAAACGCACACCGGACCTGATCCCGCTGTGCCACCCGCTGGCGCTGACGTCTGTAAAAGTTGAACTCAGTTGTGATCCTGAGCGCAACGGCGTTGATATAAGCGCTACTTGCAAACTCACGGGGCAAACCGGGGTGGAGATGGAAGCGCTGACCGCCGTTTCCGTTGCTGCCCTGACTGTTTATGACATGTGCAAAGCTGTAGATAAGGGCATGAAATTGGGTGACATCCGTCTGGTGCATAAATCCGGTGGAAAATCTGGAAATTACGAGGCTGAATAAATGATTTCTGTTGAACAGGCGCTGGAAAACGTCAAAGCCGGTTTATCCCCAATTGGATGTGAAACCATTACCATCGATCAAGCACTTGGCCGGGTTCTTGGCAAAGATGTCGCCTCACGGGTAACCCAGCCACCAAAAAATGTGTCATCAATGGATGGATATGCTGTGCGCGCCGAAGATGTGGCAGTTGTGCCGGTTACACTGACGCGTATCGGTGAATCTCAGGCGGGCTCTGGCTTTGATGGTGCCGTGGCAAGCGGGCAAACAGTGCGGACATTTACGGGCGCTCCCATTCCGGATGGCGCGGACACCATGGTTATTCAGGAAGTGACCGAGGTTGATGGCGATCAAATATTGGTCAAGGAAACCGCTCCGTTAGGTGATTTTATTCGCCCCAAAGGCCTGGATTTCAACAATGGTGATGTCCTGCTCAAACAAGGGCAGGTACTGTCCGCCCGCGATATAGGCCTGTTGGCTGCAATGAATGTCCCCTGGATCAGCGTTCGCCGCCGCCCACGCGTAGCGATCATCGCGACGGGAGATGAAGTGGTGATGCCAGGCGATCCGTTGGGACCCGACCAGATATTAAGCTCAAACACCTTGGCGTTGGCGGGCTACATTCGCGCACTTGGTGGAGATCCCGTAAATTTGGGGATTGCGCGTGATACTGTGGATTCGCTTCGCGAGGTTTTGAACGCCGCAAAAGGCGTTGATCTGATTATGACCATCGGTGGTGCTTCTGTTGGTGACTATGATCTGGTTCAGCAGGTTATGGGCGAAGAAGGTCTCAAGCTGGATTTCTACAAAGTTGCCATGCGCCCAGGCAAGCCGATGATTTTTGGACATCTGAATGAAATTCCGGTCCTTGGCCTGCCAGGAAACCCTGTATCTGCAGGGGTTACCTGTGTTGTGTTTCTGACCAAGGCAATGGAACTGATGCTCGGTAACGACGCCGACGTCACTGCAAATGAGACGGTTCTGCTTGGCAAGGATTTGCCGGAAAATGGCCAGCGTCAGGATTACATAAGGGCCGAACTGTCAAAAGCAGAAGATGGTGCGATTAGTGCCACCCCCTTTGGTTTCCAGGACAGTTCCATGATGGAACGTTTTGCCAAGGCTGATTGTCTGATTGTTCGCGCACCTCACGCGGCCATAATCAAGGCCGGGGAACGTGTTGAAATCATTAGATTATCCATGGGACTCACCCGGTTTTAAACTGTATGATTCTGTGCCGTTTACAGAATTAATACAAAACAGACTTGACGCAAATCACGAACTAAAGTAGAACAATAGTGAACGTTTTCATTTTGTTCTATTCGAGACGTTTGGATTGCAGACGCGCTATTGTGAGCGCTGGCATCAGGCTGAGGGGATTTGCACATGTTGACACGAAAACAATATGAACTTCTTATTTTTATAGATAAAAGACTGCGGGAATCAGGGATATCCCCGTCGTTTGATGAAATGCGTGATGCTTTGGGTTTGAAGTCAAAATCCGGCATCCATCGCTTGATTACGGGGCTTGAAGAGCGCCGTTTTATTCGCCGCCTGCCCCATCGAGCGCGTGCACTTGAAGTTTTACGCCTTCCGGAAAATCTGGAATCAGCAGCGCCTGAAATAGCGAAAGTTCCTCAGCAAGGCGCTGAAACCCAAAGGTTCGCGCCGAACGTTATCAAGGGAGATTTTCAAATTCCAGGTGCACCTGTCGGTGGGGACTCTGAAGCTATCCAGCTGCCGCTTTATGGAAAAATTGCCGCGGGTACGCCAATTGAGGCACTTCGTGATAATTCACGCGGTATTGATGTGCCGGCTAGTATGCTTGGCGGCGGTGAGCATTATGCCCTTGAAGTCGAAGGCGATTCGATGATTGAAGCTGGTATCCACGATGGCGATACCGTGCTCATTCAACGTTCCGAAACTGCTGAAAACGGGGCTATTGTCGTTGCCATGGTTGATGATATTGAAGTGACCTTGAAACGCTTTCGCCGCAAGGGGCAATCAATTGCACTAGAGCCTGCCAACGCAGCTTATGAAACACGGATTTGCGGCCCGGATCAGGTAAAAGTTCAGGGCAAATTGGTCGGACTTTTACGAAAATACTGACGTTTATTTTTGTTTTGTTGATGGTTTTCAGACACTCCCGATGGATTATCCTTCCGGGAGTGTTTGCTTTTGGGGGCGCTTTTTGAGAACCCAGGGACGGTTTCCCCTACCCGCGTCTGCGTTTTTGACAGTTATTTTGTCTCTATCAATCCAGAGCGCATGTGTGCCGTATCGCCAGAGGTCAAACCTGTCGATGACCACACCCGCCGGGCAGCGACGTCTGATTGGAACGAGACTGACAATTACATCCGCGCTCCAGCAGTCCTCGATCAGGGCGTTGGGGGTGGTAATAACGCTGACAGTCTGGCCGTTTTTCCGATAAATACAGGCACTTTCGTCACAAACGAGCTTCGTGTCGCCTGTTTTTCGGCTAAAGGTTCCGGGCTTCCGCTGCCCGGCCATTCGCAGCCACATATCCCGTGTCCGGCGATTTTGGTGCAGGTTGGAAAGCCGTAGTTCACCTTTAATGTTTTTGAGGGCGACGAGTTGCCCCCGTGTATCAACAAGCAAGTCGGGGATTTCAACAAAAAGCAAAGAAGAAATGCCAAATGCGATAGGTAGTCCACCCCAAACCCGCCATCGTTTGCGCCAGAGACAAAGCCAGATAAAACCAAAGCTCAGTGACAATAGCCCCCACACAGGAATAGCAGGAAGCAGTGTAACCGATCCGGGCCATGCCGATACCCTCCCCGCGACACGAATAACCAGTTCCAGCCCCCAACTCATAGGGGTCAGGGCAATACTCTCCCAGCCAAAAGGCATCAACGCAAACGCAACAACTGCCCAGGGCATCACCCACAAAGCCGTGATGGGAACCGCGATTAAATTGGCTGCAAGCCCATAGTCGGCAAAGCGATTAAAGTGAAAAGCAGAGTACGGTGCTGTTGCCATCCCGGCGACAAGTGTGGTTATGGCGATGCCGACCAGATAAACGCCGATGGTGCGTAGCCAAGCCGGTAATATAGATTTTTCAGGTGAGACGGAGCTTTTGCGACCGGTTATCCATTCATAGACGGCAACCAGCGCCATTACAGCGGCGAAGGACATCTGAAAGCTTGGCCCCAACAGGGATTCAGGTTGAACGATCAGGACAATGGCAGCGGCCCAGGCGAGCGCACGCATGGTTATCCCCCGACGATCAAAAATGACGGCGAGCAGTGCCAGGCTGGCCATCATAAACGCACGTTGGGTGGGTAACGTCGCGCCTGCGATGATCGCATATCCGAACGCACCAAGAATTGCGGCAACCGAGGCCCATTTCTTGATCGGATAGCGTAGTCCGATAGAAGGATTAAGAGCCAAAACGAACCTCAGCCCGGCAAATACGATGACAGCGACGAGACCGACGTGAAGCCCGGATATGGATAACAGATGGGCAAGCCCGGAATCGCGGAGATTCTGGACAGTTATTTCATCGACGGCCCTTTTTTCACCGGTCATCAGCGCTGCTGCCAATCCGCCATACACGCCCGAGAGGCTGCTTTGAATACGTTGCGTAATGCCTTTACGTAACTCGCCAACCCGAAACGCAAACCCAGGTCCTCCAGTCTCTGACGCTGACGCGATCACATCTGCCCTGCCCAGCCCAAATCCGACGGCACCAATGCCCTTGAAATATGCCTGGCGTTGAAAATCGAAACCGCCCGGAGCTGCGGGTGGTGAGGGGGGAGAAATCTTTGCCCGCATCCGGACCCAGTCACCGGGCATGAAATGCGGTTGGGCGGCCCGTAATCGGATTCGGATGCGGTCCGGTATTTGAAAGGACTGGAGTTTGGAAATACCGGGCTTGTCCAAAGTTACCCGAATGCCGATCGGGAAAGTTTCAATAGATGTGACCCGACCGCTAATCGTCAATGGCCCGATGGATTTTTGAAGAACGGTCGCATCAACGCTTAATGTTCGAATCTTTGCCGCACTAAATCCGGCGGTTACAGTTGCAAAGATCAACAACAGAACGATGATCCGTGTTCGCGCAGTTGAAGGATGACATTTCAATGCGATCATGCTTGAGGCAATAGTTGCGCCAAGTAGGAGTGGCCCAAGCCAAAACGGCGGCTCCGTCGGGGCCCAGAAATAAATGGAAATACCGACACCGAACCCAACAGGAATCCACAACACCCAGCGATCACGTTCACTGAGTGCGAAGTTAATCAGATTGTCAGTTATATTTCTCATCCGATTGCGCCCCAATGGGCATCAATCGCGCTGAATGACGATAGGCCCTAGCGGACGATAATGTAACCGGTGTCGCTGTTCCAGAGAATCTCACCCAATAGCGGGGCAAAGAACGGATCGTCTTGAAACTCGTAGTCGTCAACGATCGTTGGAACCAAATGCACCTCGGCTACAGCTTTCGAAGGCATGGCGATGGCTTCCAGGCATTTCCCCGGTACTTCTTTATTTTGGTATACGATTTTTCGGACCGAAACGTCGTTGAAAAAACTGGGGGCCCTAAACCAGCTCGGAAAGTCTTCCTTGTTTTCAATTCGAAGGATATATGGCTCGCCGCTAAACAACTCAATCAGGGCTGGCTCAAATATACCTTCATCAATTGAGATATTGACGACCTCGGCTTTAGACCAATCGGCAATCTCAGGGCCATCATTCGTGCAATTCTGCAAATGTTTGAGTTCGGCTCCATCCTGCGTCAAGCTGCAAGCGGATAGTGACGCAGCGAAAGCAAGGGAAAGTATGGTTTGGCGTTTCATGGCAACCCTTCTCAGACAAAAGCCGTTATTTCGGCCTGGATCATAGCAAGAGGGGGCGGAAACTCCAACGATCAATCCTATATGCCGCAAGATTGCGCAACCCTGACAAATTCCCGGTTTCGGTAAAAACAACAGAAAACCAAAGAATTATTGTTGTTATGCAGTGCAATAGAAATGCTGCATATGCGAAAACTATATGCTAGATTGCCGCACCCACTAATAATTCATGCCGAAAGATACATAATACCGATGAAAGTTGTCACTCGATTCGCCCCCTCTCCGACTGGATATCTTCATATCGGCGGTGCCCGGACGGCGCTTTATAATTGGCTATTCGCCCGACATCACGCAATTTACGGAGATGGTGGCAAATTCCTGCTGCGCATTGAAGACACTGATCGCAAGCGTTCTACGGATGACGCCGTTGAGGCCATTTATGGCGGGTTAAATTGGCTGGGACTCGATTGGGATGGTGATGCCATTTCCCAGTTCTCCCGTGTGGAACGCCATAAGGAAGCTGTTCAGCAACTGCTTGATAGCGGCAATGCCTACAAATGCTATTGCACTCCGGATGAATTGACGGAAATGAGGGAACTGGCGCGTAGTGAAGGCCGCTCGATGCGTTACGACGGACGATGGCGTGAGCGCGATCCTGCTGAAGCTCCCGCTGGTGTTGATCCTGTCGTACGCTTAAAGGCACCTATGGATGGTGAGACGGTCATTGAGGATCTGGTGCAGGGGCAGGTCCGCGTCGAGAATGCGCAGATGGACGATATGGTATTATTGCGCGGTGATGGTACGCCGACCTATATGCTGGCTGTTGTTGTTGATGATCACGACATGGAAGTCACCCACGTCATACGCGGTGATGACCATCTAACCAACGCCTTCAGGCAGGTTCAGTTGTACCGTGCCCTTGGTTGGGATATTCCCGCATTTGCCCATATTCCGCTGATTCATGGGCCGGATGGCGCAAAAATGTCGAAACGCCACGGCGCACTTGGTGTTGATGCCTATTGTGATCAGGGGTTTTTGCCGGAAGCCCTTAGAAATTATCTGCTACGCCTTGGCTGGAGCCATGGCGATGAGGAAATCATTTCGACAGATCAGGCTATAGAGTGGTTCAATCTGGATGCGGTTGGAAAATCCGCGGCCAGATTTGATTTTGCAAAATTGACCAACATCAATGGCCAATATATTCGAACCGGTGATAATGGCGAATTGACGGAACTGGTTTTGGGAGATCTGGCAAAAATGTTGGACGGAAAGCTTGCGAAAGAGGCCTCCGTTCGGCTAAATAAAGGTATGGGTCAGCTTAAGGAGCGTGCGAAGACAGTAATAGAACTGACTGAAAATGCTAAGTTTTTTGTAGAAATACGACCCTTGAGTATGACGGAAAAGGCAGCAAAGCTGCTGGACCCGGAAACCCGGGACCATCTATCCGTTATACGCGGACAGCTGGATGGTCTTTCTGTGTGGACCGTTGAAAGCCTGGAACAACAGGTTAAGGAATTTGCGGAGTCCGCCGGACTAAAACTTGGAAAAGTCGCGCAGCCCCTACGTGCGGCATTAACAGGAACGACAGTGTCACCAGGAATTTTCGACGTCATGGAAATTCTGGGGCGCGATGAAACCCTTGGGCGTATCGACGACGCCCTGTCCAGGGTCTAATTACCGACTTAACTACGCTGAGCAGCGACCGTCAATTTTGTGATTGTGCGGATATCGCTGGCAGGATTCGAGGAGAAAAAGCATGAGTGACAAAACCAATTCTAACGCTTCGTTTACGCTGACCAATAACAGCAATGGACAGCAGTATGACCTGCCGGTGATCAAATCCACCGTTGGTCCCCATGTAATTGATGTGCGTAAGCTATACGCGGAAACGGATCATTTCACATACGATCCCGGGTTTACATCAACGGGGAGTTGCGAATCCAAAATCACTTTTATTGATGGTGACGAAGGCATTCTTCTTTACCGTGGTGTTCCGATCGCTGACCTTGCCGATCATTCTGATTTTCCTGAGACCTGCTTTTTGTTGCTGTATGGTGAATTGCCGACGCTGGAACAGAAGAAAAAATTCGAGCACGACATTACTTATCACTCCATGCTGCATGAGCAGTTGGTATATTTCTTCCGCGGCTTCCGGCGCGATGCCCATCCGATGGCTGTAATGTGCGGTGTGGTCGGTGCACTTTCTGCATTTTACCACGATTCAACTGATATTGCGGACCCGAAACACCGGATGGTTGCATCCTATCGCCTGATCGCAAAAATGCCGACAATTGCGGCTATGGCCTATAAGTTCTCAATCGGTCAGCCGTTCATGTATCCTCGCAATGATCTGAGTTATGCGGAAAACTTCCTCTATATGATGTTCGGAACACCTTGTGAGGATTACAAAATCAACCCTGTTCTATCCAAAGCCATGGACCGGATCTTGATTTTGCACGCCGATCACGAGCAAAACGCATCGACATCAACTGTCCGTCTGGCCGGTTCCAGTGGTGCTAATCCGTTTGCCTGTATTTCTGCTGGTATTGCATCTCTTTGGGGCCCTGCGCATGGCGGAGCCAACGAAGCAGTCCTGAATATGCTCGAAGAGATCGGGGACGTTAAAAATATTCCTGATTTTGTCGCACGGGCCAAGGATAAGGACGATCCCTTCCGTCTGATGGGCTTCGGGCATAGGGTTTATAAGAATTTTGATCCGCGCGCCAAGGTCATGCAGAAAACCTGCCACGAAGTTCTTGACGAACTCGGTATCAAGAACGAACCGCTTCTGGATATTGCCATGGAACTGGAGCGTATCGCGCTTGAGGATGAATACTTCATTGAAAAGAAACTCTACCCGAATGTTGATTTCTACTCGGGCATCATTTTCCGGGCCATCGGAATTCCGACCAGCCTGTTCACGGTTCTTTTTGCTGTTGCCCGTACCGTTGGCTGGGTTGCCCAGTGGAATGAAATGATTGAGGACCCTTCGCAAAAAATCGGTCGCCCGCGTCAGCTTTACACCGGAGCTACGGAACGTAAATTCCGCCCAGTCCATAAACGCGGTTAAGACTGAACGATCCAAAAATGATAGCGACGCAGGAGAAATCCTGCGCCGCTATTTTTTTACCCTAGGATTAATTAAACTCCAGCCAACTTCAGCCCGGTCACAAACCGCTTGGCATCCACTTTACGCCTGAAGATCATACCATCCATGACGGTGACCAGATTGAGCGGGTTGATGGCAGTGCGCCGGGCTCGTTCTCGTATCAAGATGGTCTGTGCTTCTGCCTGCCGGTCGAGATGGCCATAAGTTGCGACCAACGGCATCGGGTTCATAGCCGGACTCAGTTCTATGCATTGTTCGAAATAGTTGGCAGCGGCGTTAAAATCATTATTTGAGAAGGCTGCCATGCCGCGTGCCCAAAGTGTCGAAGGGGAGCTTGGGTGGCCAAGAGTTTTGGCCTGATCCAGAAACGTTGTTGCTTGATTAGGCAGGCCCGCCATGATCAGTGAATTCGCCATCCACAGGTGGCCAGACGGGTTTTTCGGATCCAGCGCAATGGCGCGAGCTGATTCTACCATGGCTTCCTCGACGCGGCGCCGATACAAAAGATTTTGGGCCTCTGCCGCATGCCCTTCGGCTGATGGGTGGCGTGCTGCATCAATCAAGTTTTGGTGGGCAAGACGATAAGTTACATGAAGCTTCTGCCCCCACTCCTGATTCCAGCCCCTTACAGCTGCGGAATGATAGAGTGAAGCCAAAGCTCCGTAGGCTTTTCCATAGTTTTCGTCGATAGCAACGGCATGGCGAAAATGTTTTACTGCCCGGATGAACGAAGCTGGCGTGTCTTGTAAATATTCGCCCCAGCCCCTGGCGAACGCAGCTTCTGCGTCCGAACTGCTAATTACGATGGCAGGATCAACATGAGAGTTTACAAAATTTGCACCAATAATGATGCCAAGACTCAAAGCCATTCCCGCAATACAAGGGCGTTGCCAAATTGATGATTTGGACCAGATACGCGCAAAAAGCGGCATGGCTGATCGGCGTATAAGCGTTGGCTGGCGGGATGACAATAACCAGCCCGCTTCGCGAAGGGACCGGATCCGGGAGCGACTAACAGGAACAGTCAGGCCGTTAGCGAGAGTGAGAAAATAGCGTTGACGGTGATATCCAGTTTTACGGATTGCTGCTCGTGTGACCCAGTATGAGCGATGAACCTGCAGACCGCGTTCACTGGAAAGTGGCTGGACTGCGTCGCGAAAGCGAAACAGAACAAGAGCCTCCCCGGCGCTGGTGTATATACGAAGATAATGGTCCTCGGCTTTCAGGCAAAATACTTCACCGTGCAACTCGAAAGGGATCAGATCGGCACACTTCAGTTCATGTGTTTGTATCATTGTCTGCATCTCCGCCTGGGGATTATGCATTACGAACAGCGCAAATATTATACACAAACGCGAGTTGCGATTCCAGTACGTGAACCGCGATCATACCCTCAGTTCACGAAACATCACGGCCATTCACGAAATGATTGTAGGGGCTTCAGCACCTGACCTGCAAAGCTTTTCCAGGACGAACCAATCTTCTGGAAATGGAGCAGGTCATGAGAAGTCGAAAAGTTACACTATCAATCAGCCTTTCTGCCGCGATTTTCACGGTAGGTTTCTTACCATTGCATTCACATGCATCGGATAGAGGTGTGGCTGTGAAATTCAACGCAGCTGTAACGCCACCAAGTCCTCTTCGCCAACGCCTGGCAAAGCGTCAGGGTAAAGTGGCAAAACCCTTTCCGCCGGAACGGCTGACGGGATATCTGAGTGAGGGTAAGGAAAACAGGCCTGGGGTAATTCTGGTTCCTGGATGCCTTGGGCTCAGTGATTTCCACCATACCTGGGCGAAACAGTTGCAGGACTGGGGTTACACTGCCCTTATTCTCGATAGTCTTGGGTCGCGTGGCCTGAAACAGAATTGCAAAGGGGAAAACCAGGCAGGATTTCAGCAGGCCGCAGGTGAGCGAGTATTCGATATCTACGGGGCACATGCCTACCTGTCAGAGCAAAAAGGCGTCGATCCGAAAAATATTGCCGTTATAGGCTGGGGCTACAGTGGGGTTTTAGGGACCGTACTTGAGGGCGGCGCGCAAAAAATGTTCGATGCCCGTTTTGCTGGTGTCGTCGCCTATTACCCGCCTTGCTGGACGGCATTTACTGGCCATTTCGTTGCTCCAGTTCTGACGCTTGTTGGGGGAAAGGATGACTGGACACCTGTTAAGGCATGCGAAAAAATGAAAAAATCCGGAACCAACGGCCCATCGCCCATAGAACTCGTCGTATATAGCGGCGCCCACCATGGTTTCGACAATCCGGCTATCAATGAAGAAAAATATTATTCCGATGTCTGGAACCCGAGTAAAATGCCGACTAAGGGAGCGACGCTGGCTTACAACGCAGACGCTGCTTCTGACGGACGCGATAGAGTGAAAAAGTTCCTGGAGCAAAGGTTTTAGGCGTCTGATCGTGTGAGTTTGCAACCTCCACCGTTGTACAGAATCCAGGCAATTTTCTGGCGTGACGTTGTTTCGGTGACTTGCCTGTGTTAGTGGAAAGTTACCGAACGGATTTCGACTTGGAGCACATTAATATGCGGGCTGAATATAGACCGAACCGTCGGCTTTTCGTCCTGGGAGCAATGCTAATTCAACTCGGCATGAGGGCTATTTACGCACGGGCTGTTTTTACGTCGGCGCTTAAAATTTCTGGCTGGAGCAAGGTGGGTACCAAACCTCGTTTAATCGGCTCTAGTTTTCTGCCGCATCGCTTTTAACACAGCGCTGGCTGCAAGCTGTGCAGGGCCACCCTCTCCGGCACCTGTAAGGGCCGTCAGGGCGCTCCTGTAAGCCAGTCGCTGCTGGTCTGCGGTCTCATTCGCACCTAGTATCTCAAGCAGCTCAGGAGCCAGAATGTCTGGTCTGCATTTATCCTGAATGTGTTCGGGGATAGCTTCGCGGTTCAGAATCAGATTGATCAGATTTGCAAATCGTACCTTGATCAATCGCCTCGCCAGCCAGGCCGTCAGCGTATTTACTTTATAGGCGATAACCGCAGGGGTGCCGGTCGCGGCCAATTCAAGGGCAACAGTACCGGATGCGGCCAGAGCAACGTTTGCTGCCGCCATGGCGTCATATTTCTGGTTCGGGTCATTGATCAGCACTGGCGGTGTTTGCCAATGCGAAGTTTCGGATTCCACCAAATCAGCAACGGTGCCTGTCGTGAGCGTGATCAGCCGGAAATTGCCGATTTCTTGGCGAACCTGATCCAATGTCTGTTCAAATATCGGGAGGTGACGGGTAACTTCCCCCCTGCGGCTGCCAGGCAGGGCCATGATGATGATTTCCGATGGGGAAATTCCATGGTGTTTACGAAATGCATTTCCATCAGCACGCATCGCCGGGCCTTCGACTACTGGATGGCCAACAAAACTACTGGGCAAACCTTCTTTTTCAAAATAAGGCGGTTCAAACGGTAACAGGACCAGTAAATGATCAAGAAACTTCGCGATTTTAGCTGCCCGCCCTGCCCGCCAGGCCCAAACTGTCGGTGCGACATAGTGGATCAGGGGAATGCCCTGCCCCTTAACACGTTTTGCCACACGAAATGAGAAATCAGGTGAGTCGATGGTCACCAGTGCATCTGGGGGGGTTGACCGAATGTCATCGGCAGTTTGACGAATTCGGCGGATCAGGGATGGTAGACGTGGAACGACTTCGGCAATTCCCATGATTGCCAGTTCGCTCATCGGAAACAGGCTGTCCAGGCCTTCTGCCTGCATTTCCGGGCCCCCAATACCACTAAATTTTATATTGTTTTCGGTTTCAGTCTTCAATGCGGCCATCAACCGTGCACCGAGCATATCTCCTGATGGCTCACCCGCAATCAGGTAAACTGTTGGCGGAGGGGGTGATTGTACCTGATTAACCTGAACGCCAATAACGAACAGGCCATATTCGTCGGCAAGTCTGATGACTTTGCTCTGGTTGAGAATCAGCGCACCACTGCTTTCGATGGCGATACCGGCAAGCCCCGCCTCAAAAGCCGCTTCTATGGTCGCCGGTCCAATGGTTGGCAAATCGGCCCGGCGTTCCTGCTGCGGTTTGGCGACTTTGACCAAAACGCCGCTTTTATCAGGACTTTCGCTGCGCGAAATGCTCTTCAATAAGTAATCCGTTCCCTGCTCATCCTCACGGCCAACAACTATGCCATCGCGTATAACCACTGCCTGACCGATATCCAGCGCCCCTAGATCTTGCGCAGCCGGAATGCCTCTTTCAATATCAAGTCTCGCTGCAGATGCCGGTGCGACGCTCCCATAAATTCCTTCAGTGGCGATCAAATCTGGCAATAGGTCGTCGGTACCGACTACCTTAAAGCCTTCATCCTGAAGCGCTTTGATCAATGCACTCAGAATTCCATCATCACCAAGTCCATTGGCGCCAGTCTTTGTAAAGAATTTGGTCGCCCAATAGTCCGGGCGCAGGGCTAAAAGCGATGGGCGTTTTACAGCACCAGCCAAAACCAATTCTTCGACATCGTTCTCACGTAGGTGTTTGAGAGCTGTTCCCGCCGCACCCAAACGGATCCAGACATGAGGGGCATCGCCTATAAAAACGGCCTCGGCCTGATCTTTAAGGGCAACGACGAAGAAAGGTCGACCGATTGACTGGCAGTGTTTGATGATTTCAGCGGGCAACTCACCGCCGCCAGCTATGATTCCAAGCTTAGGTCCCATCACCCATACCGGGTTGGCAGATCGCACGAGACGAGTTTTCGCGGATGAAGTTCAAAATGTCCATAACGGGTTCATTGTCGGAAAAATCTTCTTCAACGTCTTCCAGGCGTTCAGTTAACGTCCCTTCTTCAGCGAAGATAAGACGGTAGGCTTTTCGCAATTCATGAATATCGTCGCGTGAAAAATCACCGCGCCGCAGGCCGACAATATTTAAACCACTTAACCGCGCGCGGTTTCCGATTACTGAGCCATAGGGAATTACATCGTTTTCAACGCCGGTCATGCCACCGATCATTGCATGTTTACCTATACGGACAAATTGATGCACGGCAGATAAACCGCCGACAATTGCCCAATCACCGACGACAACGTGACCTGCCAATGTTGCGTTATTGACCAAAATCACGTGATCCGCAATCTGGCAGTCGTGGGCGACATGAGCCCCCATCATGAACAGGCAATTGTTCCCGACTTTGGTCAATAATCCGCCCCCCTCAGTGCCGGGGTTCATGGTGACATGTTCTCTAATAACGTTGTTCGATCCTATGATCAGTTGTGATTTCTCACCATGGAATTTCAGGTCCTGGGGTTCGGAACCGATAGACGCAAACGGGAAAATTCTTGTGCCAGGACCAATTTCGGTTTGTCCGCTTACCGAAACATGGGAGATCAACTTAACGCCATCTCCAAGCTGAACTTCCGGGCCAACGGCACAAAACGGACCAATTTCGACGCCTGCGCCCAGTGTTGCGGCGTCATCAATTACTGCACTTGGGTGAATGTCTTGCATTTACTCGTCCACAATCATGGCTGAATACGTCGCTTCTGCCATAAGCTTCCCCTCAACCCGAGCTTCACCACGGAATTTCCAGACGTTACCCCGGCTACGTTGTTTTTCGACGTGCAGATAAACCTGATCACCCGGGCCAATGGGTTTGCGGAACCTTGCGTTGTCAATTGTCATAAAATATACAACAGCGCCCGCTCTACGCCCCGTTGTCTCAAGCACTAATATTGCCGAGGTTTGCGCCATTGCTTCTACGATCAAAACGCCAGGCATAATCGGATGGTCTGGAAAATGCCCCTGAAAGAAAGGCTCATTAACGGTCACGTTTTTGATACCTACCGCAGTTTCGTCCGGGACAATTTTCGTCACCTTATCGATCAGCAAAAAGGGGTAGCGATGGGGAATCATTTTCATGATTTCGGTTATATCAATAACGCGTTCGTCAGAAGTCTGCTGGGTATCCATATTACTTGCCTTTCTTCATCGCTAATCTCTCAAGGGTAGCGACTTCCCTGAAATAAGTCTTCATAGGTTTTGCCGGAGACCCACCGACCGTCGCCCCGGCCTCTACATCGCGCATGACCCCGCTTTGTGCTGCGATTTTTGCTCCAGGACCAATTGTTAAATGACCTGCTAAACCAACCTGCCCAGCGAGCATCGAGAAATCCCCTACCTTTGTGCTGCCGGAAATTCCAACTTGGCTTACAATAATGCAGTTGTCCCCGATTTCCACATTGTGAGCAATTTGAACGAGATTATCTATTTTTGCGCCACTGCCGATTTGAGTATCCGGTCCCGTACCCCGGTCTATTGTTGTGTTTGAGCCAATTTCAACGTCATCACCGATCACAACTCTACCCAGTTGCGGGACCTTCAAATGCCCTCCGGGCCCAAGGGCAAATCCAAACCCATCTTCGCCGATACGAACACCAGCATGAACGATAATACGTGCGCCAATAACGCAATATGACAGACTGCTCGCGGGACCAATGGAACCTCCGGGACCGAGTATGCAGCCTTTTCTGATGACAGCATTTGCGGCAATACGGCAATCCTCGCCGATTTCGACGCCTTCTTCTATCACAACACCCGGTGAAATATGGCAATTTTCGCCAATGGTGGCGCTTTCATGGATGATTGCGTGCTCTGAAATTGAAGAAGACGAGATTTGATCCGGATAAAATGCCGCAGCCACCCTGGCGTAAGCGTGATATGGAGTTTTGGTCAGCAGAAGTATGGTCGTTCCTGGTGCATGTTCCACCATTTCCGGGCGGGCTATACATACCCCTGCTTTTGTAGATGAAAAGGCTTCCTTATAGAGTTTGTTGTCAAGGAAGCTGACATGAGACTCGCTAGCGTCCGAAAGCGGGCGAACATCGTCAAATAATTGATTATCCGCGGCAGCACCCGCTATCTCAGCCTCAGCCAAATTCGCGAGTTCATTTATCGTGAATGGGCCTGCCTTGGAAAAAAACCGGGAATCGGCCATTACTATTTCTCGGGTTTCTTGACCTTCACCTTGGGCAACCTTTGGTTAAGCTGCTTAAGCACGTCTCCCGTAATTTCCAGGGAGCGTGAGGCGAGAATCGTTTGTTGGCGTCGCAGAACCAATCCCAATTTCCGCGATGTCGCAATCTCTCCGATAATTTTGTTCAGCAGCACCTCAACATTGAGCATGGCATCGCTCTGGGCTTTGTCGAGGCCACGTTTGCGTTCTTGAACCAGGCGTTGGACGGCGACGACTTTTTGTTCAAATTTGCGGCGCTCTTCCGCAAAAGCTTCCGGTGCCAGGATTGATCTTTTCTTTGCAAGTTCCTGATTAGCAGCCCGCAGAGCTTCTTCTTCTTTTTGAATGTCCGTTCTGAAGCTTTTCTGAAACTCCACAATTTGCGCACGAATATCCTTAACCGCTAGAGCATCCCGACGAATGGCATCAAGATCAAGAACAGCAATTTGTGTACCTAAACCAGTTTCTGTAGGCGTTTTTGCAGCCTGAGCATTGGCATGCGGGTTATAGGCGACTGTGGCAATAACGAATGCCGCAGCAATGATGGCAAGCCTAATCGGGTTCAAGACGCTCTCCTAAAATCTGGTGCCAAAGTTAACACGGAACATTTCTTCTTCATCATAATCTTCTTTAAGTAGAGGGAAACCAAGATCAACGCCAAGCGGTCCCACCGGTGAGCCCCATGTCATTCCAATGCCAGTTGATATGCGAAGGCTTCCAGAATCCTCAGTTGTCGAATTGACAGGAGTTAACTGCCCTATGCTACCAGCGTCAGCAAATACTCGACCATTTACACCCAACTCAGCAGGTAAACCCAAGGGGAATGACAGCGTCACCGTACCCGTATACACCCATTCACCACCAAGGGCGTCGCTTGTTGCGGTATCCCGCGGATCAATCCCCCGCGTCTCAAAACCACGCAAATCATCACCACCAGCATGAAAGCGTTCGAGAATGTGAACATCTTTACCAAGGCCCACAACATAACCAGTCTTCCCACCCACCTTAAAGATCCATTGGTCGGCAATTTTATGGTACATGCTGGCAGATGCCAGATTACGAAGATGCTGTACATCACCACCTAAACCAGCGATATCGGTTGTGAGGGAGATGACATGGCCTTCGGTTGGTTTTATGCGACTGTCCAACGTATTATGGCGAATACTGTGTGAAATTTCAGACAGAAAATCAGTCCCTGCGGATTCCTGAATAAGGGTTGAGGCATTACTGTCGACGCCTTTGACCACGGACCTACGCAGATGATAATTCCAGGTTTGGCTCAGGTTTTCGGAGATTGGGTAACCAGCACGCAGGCGGAATCCAGTCCGTTTAAGATCGAAGGAACTGATATCCTGAAGATCCTGCTGAAGGTGGAAAATATCAAACCCGGCTCCTATTTCCCGATCAAGGAAGTATGGCTCGGTGAAGGATAAATCGATTTGACTTCGGGTTGACGCGATTTGAGTGCTGAGGCTTAGGTTTTGGCCACGACCAAGGAAGTTTGTTTCCGTTATGCCGAAATCACCAATAAGGCCGACTGATGATGAAAATCCGGCGCCAATAGAGATTGAGCCAGTCGATTTCTCTTCGACCTCAACTTTTACAATGGCTTTGTCTGGGGCACTTCCTGGTATTTGCTGAACTTTAACTTTTCCGAAAAAGCCAAGGTTCTGTATGCGTTGTTTAGATCGTCTAATTTTTGCTGAGTTAAATGCATCCCCTTCAACGATCTGGAATTCACGGCGGACAACTTTATCCATCGTGCGCACATTACCAGAAACGTCAATTCGTTCGACAAAAACACGCGGCCCTTCATTGATTTCAAATGTGACGTCAATTTTTTTGGTTTTGCGATCTCGCTTTATACGTGGCCGCACATCAACAAATGCATAGCCGAGTTCACCGACCTTATTAGTCAATTTATCAATGATATCGTCAACAACGGTAATATCGTACCAATCATCGTCCTCAACTTCGATCACTTCCGCCAGTTGTTCAGATTTCAAATCACGCAGTCGGGCATCGACTTTGACTGGTCCGAACTGATAACGGTTTCCTTCGTCTACGGTGAAAGTGATGAAGAAGTCTTTGCGGTCTGTCGTTAGCTCGGCAACAGAGGACAGAACCCTGAAATCTGCGTACCCGTCAGACAGATAAAACCTTCGCAGCAATTCACGATCAAGAGTTAGTCTGTCTGGATCGTAAGTGTCATCGCTGGAGAGGAATCGCCACCACGCAGTCTCGCGTGTTCGAACGACTTCACGGAGACGACGATCACTAAATTCCTTGTTTCCAACAAAGCGAATACTACTAACTGACGTAATTTCGCCTTCATTGATTTCGAATACAAGATCCACACGGTTTTGCGGGAGTTGAATAACCTTTGGTTCAACTGTGACGGCAAAACGTCCGTTCTGTCGGTATAGGGTCAGGATACGTTTGACGTCATTTTGCACTTTTGTGCGGGTGTAAATAACGCGTGGACGGAGCGTGACTTCGGAATCCAGCTCCTCATCTTCGAGCTTGTCATTACCTTCAAAGGCAATGCGGTTAATAACTGGATTCTCAACTACATTTACCAATAAGGTGCTACCACGCCGGGTTACGTTGACATCAGCGAATAATCCTGTGGCAAATAGGCTTTTGAGAGAGCGGTCCAAGCGTCTTGCGTCAAATTCATCGCCTTCGCGTATCAAAAGATAGGATTTGACCGTTCCAGGCTCAATACGCTGAGCGCCTTTGATGACAATTTCACGAATTGCATTGTTGGATTGGGCCAGTTGAGGCTGCGCATGGTTGCTGGTTGCCGCCCCTTCTCCAGGAGACAGAATCAACAATAGCGCAAATCCAAACAGCGCCGTGAAACGGGAAAAACGCCCCAAGAAATCCTCCCAACGAATCAACATGTTAAGTAATGAGTCCTTTAATGAACTCAAACACTTCCAAATGAACCAAATCATTCCATGTGACGAAAACCACGAGCATCATTACCAGAATCAATCCGAAACGGAAACCGTATTCTTGGGCTTTTGGTCCCAGTGGTCGCCCACGTATCGCTTCAATGAAATAAAATGCCAAATGCCCCCCATCGAGCATAGGGATCGGGAACAGATTTATCAGCCCCAAATTTACCGAAAGCATGGCCATTAGAAGTATCAGATCGCCAGGTCCCTGCTGGGCCATTTTACCTGAAATCTGGGCGATACGGAGCGGGCCACCCAGATCATCCGTGTTCCGGTTTCCCGAAATCATGTCCCCTACATAGGTGAGAATATTAATGGATACATAAGCGGTACGCCGAACACCGACCCATAGGGAGTCAATTGGCCCCTGACGCTCAAATTCTACGTGCGTCGGGTCCCATTCAATGCCCAACAGGCCGACCTCAACATCATTACCATCCGCATCTTTACGGGTTTTAAGCTTTGGTACGGCGGTTAGGGTCTGGTCGTTACCATCCCGCTGAATTTGGAATGTCAGTTTAATGCCCGCGCTTTTGCTAACGATTTTGCGTAGATCATCAAAATATTTAATTTCTGTGCCGTCGATGCTGAATATGCGATCCCCGGGCTTGAAACCGGCTGTTTCGGCGGCGCTGCCTTCAAATACCTTGCCCGCGCCCGCCAGCGGCGTTGCTGTGCCAATCACTCCAGCGAGGACAGCAAAGGCAAAAATTGCAAAAATGAAATTTACAATGGGGCCGGCAGCAACAATCGCTGCGCGTTGCCGAATTGTCTTGAAACTAAAGGAGACGGCTTTTTCTTCATCGGTTAATTCGCGGGGTTCCCCGTCAACATCTTCGTCTTCGCCCTCGCCGAACATCTTGACGTAGCCGCCAAGAGGTATCGCGCTGATTTTCCAGCGTGTACCGTATTTATCGTCCCATCCGTATAGCTCGGGTCCAAATCCGATCGAAAAGACTTCAACGCGGACTTTGTTTCTACGAGCAACCCAAAAATGTCCCCACTCATGGACAAATACCAGGACTGTCAGGACCAGCAGGAAAACAACGATATAATACCAAGTGAAACCGAGAAAACTCATAAGTTATCACCTGAGCTCATTGTGAAGTATGGATTGAATTTACGAATTATCATAGCTATTGGAATACTCCATTCCTCAACAGATATCATCGGCGTGGCGCCGCGCATTTTCGTCCGCCTCGGCGACATCTTCAAGTGCTGATAAGGGACTGGATACAACTTTATTCAGGGTTTCTTCAACCACTCTTGCGATATCTAGATACGCTATTTTCCCATCTAGAAAATGCCCTACAGCAACTTCATTGGCCGCATTTAATATAGTTGGCGCCGATCCGCCTTGTTGCAAGGCCTCTCGCGCAAGTCGCAAGGCTGGAAAACGAACTGGATCGGGCGCTTCAAAGGTCAAATTTCCAATTTCACCCAAATCTAACCTGGGTGCAGGAGCGGCCATGCGTTCCGGCCAGGCTAACGCATAGGCAATTGGAGTCCGCATATCAGGTGTCCCCAATTGTGCAAGGACCGACCCGTCAATGTAGTCGACCATGCTGTGGATTACTGATTGTGGATGGACTAGAATTTCGACCATGCTCTCAGAAACCGGAAATAAATGATACGCCTCAATCAATTCCAGTCCCTTGTTCATCATGGTCGCAGAATCAACGGATATCTTAGCCCCCATGTCCCAGTTCGGGTGGGCAACCGCTTGCGCTGGCGTGACATCTTTCATCTGGTCCAGAGTGAACTCACGAAATGGTCCACCGGACGCGGTCAGAATAATGCGTTGTACGGATTTGGACTGTTCGAAATCAAAAACCTGATAAATCGCGCTGTGCTCGGAATCGACGGGAATCAATGTCGCGTTGCAGGCGGTAACTTCCTTGACGAAAATATCCCCTGCGGAAACCAGGCATTCTTTGTTGGCAAGACCGATTGTCGCGCCTCTGCGAACAGCTTCCAACGTCGGCCTTAGTCCGGCAGCACCGACGATTGATGCCATCACCCATTCCGAATCACGTGCGGCTGCTTCGACAATTGCTTCGGGGCCGGCACCAATTTCTATAGAAGTTCCCGATAGTTCATTTTTTAGGTCTTGATAGCTGTCAGGATCGGCGACTGCGGCAAAACGGGCATTCAGATTTCGCGCTTGTGACGCCAAAAGTGAAACGTTTCTATTGGCCGTCAAGGCCTCAACCACGTAGGCACCAGGATTGCGTTCAAGCAAATCAATCGTATTTGTGCCGACCGAACCGGTCGAGCCAAGAATGCTGACGCGTTTTGGTTCAGGTGCGGATGCGATCCGTGTTGTTGGGGTCACACCCATGTTAAAACGCTCCCCTTTGAGGTGAAAATACCAAGTAAAGCCGTTGCGAAGGCAGCAACAAGCAGGCCATCAACGCGATCAAACAATCCGCCATGCCCGGGGATAATTGACCCCGCATCTTTTTTATCGAACCTTCGCTTAATCCAGGATTCCACGAGATCTCCACCTTGTGACAGGGCGCCGAGAGTAGCACTAATTAGCAGCAATGGAATCACACTATTGTGCCCTAACACAAGGGCCGTGATGAGACCGGTTGTTCCAGCGCCAAAAATTCCCCCCAATAAACCGGACCAGGTCTTGTTCGGGCTGATCGATGGGGCCAGTTTTGGCCCTCCGCACAACCGGCCAGTTGCATAGGCAAAAGTATCGGCTGCCCAAACCAGAATGAATATCCAGAGAACAGTCTCAAATCCCATCGCTTGTTCGTTTCGGAGATAAACAAGGGCAAACGAAGGAATGCCAATATAGAATGCGCCTGTGATGAGCCACATTATCCTTAGTCCACACAGGGTATACCATTCCCAGCATAAAATGATGCCGCCAAGCCCGATCAGAATTTCAAAATAAGGCGTTCCCATATAGATCGCCCCTATCACGGGGGGAATAAGAACTGCGGCGGAAACGACACGGAGAAAAAGGTCGTTGGCGCTACGCTTAGGGCCCGGTTGTGCCGTATCGTCGCTCACGTCCCTGATACTCCTTGATTGCGCGTTCAAAATGCTCTTCTGAAAAATCAGGCCATAGGGTATCCAGGAAAACCAATTCCGTGTATGCCAACTGCCAGAGCAGAAAATTGCTGATCCGTTGTTCGCCACTGGTACGGATAAGCAAATCAGGATCCGGAATTTCTCCAGTAAACAAGCGTGATGAGAAAAGCGCTTCATCAATATCGGAAACACTCAAATCTCCGCTATTGACGGATTCTGCAATTTTTTGTGTTGCTGATACGATTTCGGCGCGTCCGCCGTAGCTTAATGCAATGGTCAGGGTCAGGCGTGCATTATGGGTGGTTTGACGTTCAGCCATTCCAATAAGGTCAACAATATCGTCAGCTAGCGCTGATCGATCACCAATGACTTTGAATCGAACCCCTTGTTTATCAAGTGCAGCAATCTCTGTTTTCAGATACAGGCGAAGCAAGCCCATCAAATCACTGACTTCTGCCTCCGGGCGTTTCCAGTTTTCCGAAGAAAAACCAAACATGGTCAGGTAGCTGACGCCAAGCTTGGCCGCGCATTCTACAGCGCATTTTACCGAGTCGGCACCACGCTTATGCCCCGCAATCCGGGGCATTCCCTTAGCCTGTGCCCACCGTCCGTTGCCATCCATAATGATCGCAACATGGGTTGGTGGTGAGGGTGGTACATCGTCTTTGAGGGAGAGAGCTTTCATCCCTTACACCTGTAAAATTTCCTGGTCTTTGTTTTTTAGTGCCTCATCAATGGCGCTGACAAACTCATCGGTAACATCCTGGATCACGTCTGCATATTCGTGATGGGCGTCTTGCGAAATTTCGCCATCTTTTTCAGCGGCTTTCAGGTTGTCCATGGCATGGCGGCGAACATTTCTGACGGCAACTCTGGCATCTTCAGCATATTTGGCAGCAACTTTTGTCAGTTCCTGGCGGCGTTCTTCTGTCAATGGTGGAATGGGGACACGCACCATTTGCCCATCGGGGGAAGGGTTTAGACCAAGCCCACTTTCCAGAATACCCTTGACGACAGCCTGAACCAATCCCTTGTCCCAAACCTGTACAGTCAGCATTCTGGGTTCCGGTACACTCACGGTTCCGACTTGATTCATGGGCATTTCCGAGCCGTAGGCCTGCACTGAAACGGGTTCCAGCAGACTTGTCGATGCCCGTCCTGTTCTGAGGCCTCCGAATTCCTGATGCAAGACCTCGACGGCGCCTTCCATGCGCCGTTTTACATCTTTCCTAAGATCATTGATATTGCTGGCATCGACCACGATTTTTCCCCTCCCCGCTTATAGCTTTAATCACTGATAATAGTGTATTTTCCCGCTCCGGAAACCACTTCGGCAAAACCGCCGGGATTGTGAATGGAAAAGACCAAAATTGGAACCTTGTTTTCACGTGCGAGTGCAATTGCTGCCGTATCCATGACCCGCAAATTGCGGCTCAGGACTTCCTGATAGTCCAACTGTTCATAGCGATTGGCGTCCGGATTCTGTTTTGGGTCAGAATCGTAAACCCCGTCCACTTGCGTGCCTTTTAACAAGGCTTCGCACCCCATTTCCACTGCGCGGAGTGCAGCGGCGGTATCTGTGGTGAAAAATGGGTTTCCAGTGCCTGCCGCGAAGATGACCAAACGGCCTTTTTCCATATGCCGTACGGCGCGACGGCGGATATAGGGCTCGCATACAGTCGCCATTGGAATTGCGGATAAAACCCGGGTTGCAACGCCTTTGCGTTCCAGAACGCTTTGGACAGCGAGCGCGTTGATCACAGTCGCCAGCATGCCCATGTAATCTGCGCTGGTACGCTCAATTCCGGCGGCAGCGCTTGAAACGCCTCTGAAAATATTCCCAGCCCCGATGACGAGGCAAATCTGCACATCCTGATCATGAACAGCTTTTATTTCGTCGCAAATGCGCTCAACCGTGTCCTGATCAATACCAAACTCCCGCTCACCCATTAATCCCTCACCTGAAAGCTTGAGAAGGATTCTGCGGTATTTTGGTTCGCTCGGCATGTTTGCCCCCTTAGGAGATTTTGGCTGTCTTCTTATCGTTTGTCTTTGGTACCGCTGCGTGCGATTGAGACATGGTCTTTATACGCCGACCGCAGCCAATATACACAATTGACTGCGGTCGGGTATTGGTAATTTAAAGTTTTTTGTGCGCTTAGCTACCGGCGACTGCAGCAACCTCAGCAGCAAAATCCTCTTCTTCTTTTTCGATGCCTTCGCCAAGGACGAAAATTTCGAAACCTTTGATCGCAATATCTGCACCAGCGTCTTTTCCGGCAGCAGAAACAGCGTCAGATACTTTGGATTCCCCATCAATAACAAAGGTTTGATCGACAAGGCATACTTCTTCGTAGAACTTGCGCATCCGACCATCGACCATTTTTTCGATGATATCAGCCGGGCGGCCCGAATCTTTAGCCTGTTCAGTAAGTACGGCGCGCTCGCGGTCCGCAGCTTCCTGATCCAGTTCTTCCCGTGAAACGGCTTGTGGTTTGGCAGCCGCGATATGCATTGCAACCTGTTTGCCAAACGCTTCGAGTTTCGCGGTGTCGCCTTCGGATTCAAGGCCAACCAGTACGCCGATCTTGCCAATGCTGGCTTCCAATGCATTGTGAACGTAGTAGGCAAGTGCGCCTGTGCCTACATTCACATTGGCAATACGGCGAATAGACATGTTTTCACCGATGGTGGCGATCATGTGCGTGAGCTGTTCTTCAACAGTTCTGTCTTCGCCGGGGAATGCCATTGCTTTAAGCGCATCAATGTCACCGTTGCTGTTTAGTGCCAGGGAAGCGGCTGTTTTGACGAATTCCTGGAAGGTATCATTACGAGCAACAAAATCTGTTTCCGCGTTGATTTCAACCAATGCACCATTGGTGCCGTCAATGGCGACGCCAACCAGACCTTCAGCGGCAACCCGCCCTGCTTTTTTGGCAGCAGCTGCTAAACCTTTGGTCCGCAGCCAATCAACAGATGCTTCGACATCGCCGTCGCATTCGCCAAGAGCTTTTTTGCAATCCATCATGCCGGCGCCGGTCTTCTCACGAAGTTCCTTAACCAGCGCTGCTGTAATTTGCGCCATCTTTAACCTCTATCTAATTCTAATGTTACGTACCCGCTGAAATTCGGGCTCTTACGCAGAAGTTGCTTCCGTTGAAGCGTCTTCAGCTGCCGGGGTTGGCTCAGCAACTGCAGCTTCCTCAGCTGCCGGGGCAGCCTCAGCAACTGCGGCTTCTTCCACTGCAACAGCAGCTTCAGTAACTGGCGTTTCTTCAGCAACTTCGACCGGAATATCTTCCACAGGGGCTTCTTCAGCAGCGCCGAGATCAACACCCTTATCGGTCATTTCAACCTGGATTCCGTCAAGAACCGAACCAGCCATCAGATCACAATAGAGCTGAATGGAACGAATCGCGTCATCATTACCCGGGATCGGGAAATCAATGCCCTTGGGGTCGCTGTTGGAATCAATGACGCCGACAACCGGGATACCCAGTTTATTGGCTTCTGCGACCGCGATTGATTCTTTGTTGGTGTCGATGACGAACAGAATGTCTGGAAGACCGCCCATTTCCTTGATGCCGCCGAGCGCGCGCTCAAGTTTTTCACGTTCACGGGTCAGACCAAGCAGTTCTTTTTTGGTGAAACCTGTGGTTTCGCCAGAAAGCTGGGTATCAAGATCGCGAAGACGTTTAATCGAGATGGAAACGGTGCGCCAGTTGGTCATGGTGCCACCGAGCCAACGGTGATTGACAAAATACTGTCCGCATTTGCGTGCAGCATCCGCAACCCGGCCAGAAGCCTGGCGTTTGGTGCCAACAAACAGAACACGCCCACCACTTGCTGCGGTGTTGCGTACCGTCAATAGTGCCTGATGCAGCAAGGGTACGGTCTGTTGAAGATCGATAATGTGAATGTTGTTCCGTGCGCCGAACAGATAGTTCGACATCTTCGGGTTCCAACGACGGGTACTATGTCCAAAGTGTACACCAGCTTCCAGAAGCTGGCGCATGGAGAAATCAGGAAGCGCCATGGCTTGTTATCCTCTTTTCCGGTTGATCCTCTGCGGGCGATGGTCTGAACAAATGTTCAGACACCGGATTGACCATCGACGAATTTGCGCCGGGGCCACGAACCCACATGTGTGTTTATGAGCGGTGTGATAATGGTGAAGTCAGGGGAATGCAAGGCGTTTAATTGATTTTAGTTCAGATTTCCTGAACGTCCAGTACACCGGGGATAGCACGGACCGCGCGGTAGATATTTGGTGATATGTCGTAGTGATCGGGAAGTTCCAGAGAAAGAGTCTCATATCCTGGGATACGGGGGATAATTTCAACCCTGCCCCTGCCCCGTTTTTCGTTGGATAATACCTCTTTCAGGGGCGTCAATGGGGCTTCGCTGCCAATGTATACCCGAAGGCCATCAACTGCCGCTGCCGCCGCGGACTCTAGTGGGCGGAAGTTCTGGGCAAGGTATTTAGCCTCATCGCCATCATCTTCAAACTGAGCTGTCGCATCTATCAGCAATGAGTTGCCAACTTCGAGGATTTCCCGGGCCGCGTTCAACGCTTCTGAGAACACGGTTACTTCAAATGAACCTGATGCGTCTGAAAACTGGACAAATGCAAAGCGGTTTCCTTTTTGTGATGTCCGTTCTTTCTTCCCAATAAGTGTGCCTGCCAGCTTTACAGGCCCGGGTTGGCGGCTGCGGTTAACATCCGTGCAGCGTTTGACTTTGAGCTTCTCCAGACTTTTGCCGAACGAGTCCAGAGGGTGTGCCGACAGATAAAAACCAATGGCATCGAATTCTTCCTTCAATCGATCCATTGGTGCCCATTCGGATACATCGGGCAGTTCGATCTGCGCTGATGGACCATCGTCGCCACCGAACAAGCCAATCTGGTTGCTGTTGCGCTCTTCATTCGCCAGGCTGGCGTGGCGCATCAGTTTCTCTACTGCCTGAAACACCTGACGGCGATTGGGGACCAGACATTCAAACCCCCCTGCCCTGACCAGATTTTCCATCTGACGTTTGTTAACCGTTTGGGTATCAAGCCGGTTAACGAAATCACTCAGGTCGTTAAAGGGACCATTTTCATCACGTTCCGCCACCACTGTTTCCATCGCGGCTTCACCAACATTTTTAATAGCGGCCAAGGCATAGCGAATTGCGCTGGTTTCTTCGGAACAGTTTGCGGGATTTCGTTCAACGGCGAAGGTAACGGATGATTTGTTGATATCGGGTGTCAGCAAGGGAACACCAAGGCGGTCCAGTTCTTGACGGAAAATGTTCAGTTTATCCGTATTGCCCAGATCAAGTGTCATGGAGGCGGCCAGAAACTCAACCGGGTGATTGGCTTTCAGATAAGCCGTCTGATAGGCAACCAGAGCATAAGCGGCAGCATGGGACTTATTAAAACCGTACCCTGCGAATTTGTTGACCTGTTCGAAAATTTCCGAAGCTTTGGCTTCCGGCACGCCTTTGGTTTTCGCGCCATCAATGAACAACTGGCGTTGCTGATCCATCTCCTCTTTGATTTTCTTGCCCATGGCGCGGCGCAGCAGATCAGCGTTTCCGAGTGTATAGCCCGACAGCTCCTGAGCAATCTGCATGACCTGTTCCTGGTAGATCATGATGCCGTAGGTTTCTTTCAGAATTCCTTCAAGCGTCGGGTACAGATAATCGGCTTCTTCTTCGCCGTGTTTGCGTCTGATGTAGGCCGGGATATTGTCCATTGGGCCCGGTCGGTAAAGGGCAACCACGGCGATGATGTCTTCGAACGTATCTGGTTTCATGCTTTTCAAGACGTCGCGCATGCCCGCACTTTCCAACTGGAACACGCCTGTTGTCTCGCCACGGCTCATCATCTCGAATGATGATTTGTCATCCAGAGGAATGGTCGTCAGATCAATATCGACACCCTTATCGTGGATCAGTTTTTCCGCCGTAGCTAAAACGGTTAATGTTTTCAGTCCCAGGAAATCAAATTTTACCAGACCGGCGGATTCAACAAACTTCATGTTGAAACCTGTTACCGGGATGTCAGAGCGAGGGTCCTTATAAAGCGGGATTAATTCTTCAAGCGGCCGATCCCCAATTACCACACCGGCAGCGTGGGTTGAAGCGTGCCGGTATAAACCCTCAAGCTTCTGTCCCATATCCGTCAGACGGCGAACGTCGATGTCTTCATCTATCATCTGACGCAGCGCCGGTTCTGCATTGATGGCTTGAGGCAAGGTCATCGGATTGGCCGGGTTATTGGGAACCAGCTTGCTGATTTTGTCGACCTGTCCATAGGGCATTTCCAGCACGCGACCAACGTCTCTAAGCACCGCACGGGCTTGAAGCTTTCCGAAGGTAATGATCTGGGCTACGTGATCGCGACCGTATTTTTCCTGCACGTAACGAATAACTTCGTCACGCCTGTCCTGACAGAAATCGATATCGAAATCCGGCATGGACACACGTTCAGGATTAAGGAAACGTTCGAACAGCAATCCCCAGCGAAGCGGGTCCAGATCCGTGATGGTCAACGCCCATGCGACAACGGACCCCGCCCCGGAACCACGGCCTGGCCCAACGGGAATCCCGTTTTCTTTTGACCAATGGATGAAATCGGCAACAATCAGGAAGTAGCCGGGGAAACCCATCTGGATAATCACATTGAGCTCAAAATCCAGACGACGATGATAGGTTTCTGTTGCCGCGTCCTTCTCTTCCTGGCTCATTTCATTGTTGTAAACGTGCTTTTCCAGACGTTCCTTCAAACCTGCTTCGGACAGTGCGCGCAGTTCGTCTTCTTCTGTTCGCCCTTCGCCGCAATCAAAGGGCGGCAAAATAGGGTCAATGCTTTCGACCAAAAATGCGCACCGTTTCGCGACAACCATTGTGTTGTCGACGGCTTCCGGCAGGTCGGCGAACAATTTCCGCATGTCTGCGGCGGATTTAAAGTAATGCTCGGGCGTCAGGTGGCGTCGCTCAGTTTGGGAGACATAGGATTTCTCCTCAATGCAAATCAGCGCATCATGCGCTTCAAACATGGAGCGATCAGGGTAAAAAGCCTCATTGGTTGCTACCAATGGAATGTCATGTTCGTAGGCGAGTTCCAGGAAGGTCGCTTCGGTATTACGCTCCGCGCTGGTGCCGTGGCGCATCACTTCCATGTAAAGATTGCCGGGAAAGGCAGACTTGAGAACTTCAACGAGAATTTCTGCAGCTTGATTTTGGCCATCAAGTATCAGTTGGCCCAACGGACCACCTGGCCCACCGGTCAATGCGATTACCCCTTCCGTATAGGCATTCAGGACATCCATCGGGATTCTTGGATCGTGGGCATCGTCGCTTTTCAAATAAGCATGTGCCAATAGTTTCAATAGGTTCCGGTACCCGATATCATTTTGCGCCAGCAGAACCATCGGTGCGGCTGGTTTGCCTTTTGCCATGCCCGCCGGCTGGGGAAAGCCAGACTCTTCAGCCTCGTTGGTCGACGTTTCGTATTCAATAGCCAGCTGGCAGCCGATTATCGGCTGAATGCCCGCCTTTTTTGCCGCGCCTGAAAATTCAAGTGCACCAAACAGATTGTTAGTGTCGGTAACGGCGACCGCTGGCATGGCGTGTTCCTGGCAAAGTGCGACCAGAGATTTTACCGGAATTGCCCCTTCCGATAAGGAATAGGCGGAGTGGACGCGAAGGTGAACAAAATCTGCATGTGCCATGATTTAGCTAGAATTTCACAACTTCTCTCAATTGTCACCAGACCTTGTGGTTCTAAACAGAGTTATCCACAAGATTTTCGACCGAGGTGGATAAGAGCGGGACCGAAAATGCCACTTGTTCCTGTATTTTCACTATGCGATCCTTATTGGATAGAAAATTCTATGAATACAGGAGAGTGGAACAATGCCACATGACGGACATGACCATACCGATCCACCACCTGAGTTGGCACTTCGGGTGAAGGCATTGGAAAGTCTGCTAATCGAAAAAGGGCTTGTTGATTCCGAAGCGCTTGATGTCATCATTGATACGTATGAGCATAAAGTTGGCCCTCGCAATGGAGCGCTTGTGGTGGCGAAGGCCTGGACGGACCCGGAATACAAAAAACTTCTGATGTCAGATGCAACTGCAGCAGTGGAAGGGCTCGGATACTTCGGCCGTCAAGGTGAACATTTACAGGTGGTTGAGAACTCGGATCAGGTTCACAATCTGGTCGTCTGCACGCTTTGCTCTTGTTATCCTTGGACAGTATTAGGTCTACCGCCCGTCTGGTATAAATCCGCCCCCTATCGCTCTCGTGCAGTAAGCGACCCACGAGCAGTTCTCGCGGAATTCGGAACCGTTCTTGATGATGGTGTCAAAATCCAGGTGTGGGATTCCACTTCCGAGGTCCGTTACCTGGTGCTGCCTCAACGCCCTGCGGGAACAGATGGGTGGAATGAAGAAGATCTGATGGCTCTTGTGAGTAGGAATTCAATGATTGGGGTTGAGTTGGCCCGTATCCCTGAAGTGGCCGCATCATGAACGGCGGGCATGATTTGGGTGGAATGCACGGGCTCGGTCCGATTAATCCGGAGGCGGAAAATGAAGAGCCGGTTTTTCATAGCGATTGGGAAAAACGCGTTTTCGCGATTACACTCGCGACAGGCATGTTGGGGAAATGGAATATTGACCAGTCTCGACACGCGCGTGAGCGCCAGCATCCGGTAGAATATATCCGTAATTCCTATTACGAAAACTGGCTGGTTGGTCTCGAAACGCTGTTGCTCGAAAGCGATCTGGTTACGTCTGAAGAACTGGCCAGCTTACAGATTGATCCGAGGCATGATACGGCCAAGACAGTGCGCGTCCCGGGGCCACAGGACGTGCCAAAAATTCTAAAAAAGGGCGGGCCAGCCACAATGGACACGGATACAGAGCCTGTATATGGGCCCGGTGTGCCTGTTAGTGTTGTTAATCACAATCCTGCTGGACACACACGTGCGCCGCGTTATGCGCGAGGCCATAAAGGTGTCATCAATGCATATCGCGGGTTTCATGTATTCCCGGACAAGAGTGCGCACAATGATCATCAGGGCGCGCATATCTACTCCGTTCGCTTCTCGGCAAAATCCCTATGGGGAGATGGCGCATCGGACGGTGAAGACGTTTTTATAGACCTTTGGGAGCCACATTTAGAGCCGGTGGCATTATGAAGAAATCAGTTGGCGACCTGCCCTTTCAGCCCCGTGATGAAGAAGGTCCGGTATTTCGTGAGCCATGGGAAGCGCAGGCTTTCGGGCTGGTTGTTGCGCTCTATGAGCAAGGTCAGTTCACGTGGTCGGAATGGGCCGATACGCTGAGCAGGGAAATCAAGGCAGCCCAGGCCGAAGGTGACCCGGACCTTGGAAATACCTATTACGAGCATTGGCTATGCGCGCTTGAGCGCATGGTCAATGAAAAGGGTCTCTCGACCTCATCCGACGTCGACGCCCGCAAAGAGCGCTGGCGCCAGGCTTACCTGAACACGCCGCATGGGCAACCGATTAACCTGGAAGCTGCAGATCTCTAGCGAACAGCGGCGACAATTTTCTCAAACAAGCCATCCAGTTCTTTGCCTATGGGTTCCAACGCGGGTGCGTTATAGATTGCCAGTGCCTTGCTCGGTTGGTGGTATGTGAGCCGCGCGGCGCCATCTTCCAGTTTTGATACATAAAACCGCAACGGTGGTTCTGCCCCCGCCGCCGCGCCTGATTGCAGCATTTTCATCATCATGTCAGGGCGATAAACCGATATAATCAAAGCGTTTTCATCAATGTTCTCGATCGTCTTAATCGCACATTTTCCGCATGCGCCTTCGACAATATTCAGGCCGTTTTCTTCAATAGCTGCCCTTAATCGCATCACGAAGCCCTCATAAGCCTGTCCTGACTCCAGGGTGTGAACGGCGCTGTTGCTTGGGTTCTTGTCCAGGCCAAGAAATATCGCTGCGAGGAGAACCAAGGCACAAACGATGACGGCAGGATAACGCATAAGATGAGGCATAGTTCTTTTGTCTAATTTTGAGTAGGATCATTATCAGGTTTACGGGGAGCGGTTTCAATCACCATCGCCTTGGGAGAATGCAATGATCAATACGACAGTTGCCGGCAGTTTACCGAAACCAGCGTGGCTCGCTGAAACCGAGGTTCTTTGGGCGCCCTGGAAATTGGAAGGCAGTGCATTGATTGAAGGCCAGCAGGATGCCGCCCTCGCCTGGATTAAAACGCAGGAAGATGCGGGTATTGATATCGTCAGCGATGGCGAGCAGTTCAGGAAACACTTTGTACACGGGTTTCTGGAATCCATTGAAGGCATCGATTGGGATCGTATGACAACCATGGGCATTCGCGATGATCGCTACGATGCCCAGGTGCCGACTGTTACCTCGGAGCTCCGCCGCAAGGCTTCTGTACATACCGCTGGTGCGAAATTTTGCAGGGAACGGGCGAACAAACAGCTCAAATTCACCCTGCCCGGCCCGATGACAATTTGCGACACGATTGCTGACGCCCATTACGGGAGCCGCCCGGAAATGGCGATGGCGTTTGCGGCTTTGTTGAACGATGAAGCCAAGGAACTGGAAGCGCTTGGCGTCGATGTCATCCAGTTTGACGAACCCGCTTTCAACGCCTTCATGTCGGATGTCCGTGAATGGGGCGTGGATGCGCTGCATCGTGCTATTGATGGTCTTAAGTGCAAGACAGCGGTTCATATCTGCTACGGATACGGTATCAAGGAGAATCTGGACTGGAAAGAGACTTTAGGCGGTGAATGGCGTCAGTATGAGGAGTTCCTGCCCGCACTGAACGATAGCAGAATTGATCAGGTTTCGCTTGAATGTGCGGGTTCCAATGTGCCGCTTGAGGTTCTCAGTTGCCTCAAGGATAAGGAAATTCTGGTCGGTGCCATTGACGTGGCATCCCTGAAAATTGAAACTCCTGAACAGGTCGCCTCGACCTTGCGCATTGCCTTGGAACATATGGACCCGGAGCGCATGGTCGCCTGCACCAATTGCGGTATGGCACCCTTGCCCCGTTCTGTCGCAGAAGGAAAGCTACAGGCGCTGGGCGCAGGAGCGGCATTGTTGCGGGCTGAGCTAGGCGGCTAGGGCTTTTGCATTGCGTTAAGTCTGACTAATTTTTCCGCAACCACTTTTGCATATAAAGCCTGGCCTTTAGCGGTTGGATGCCCATCGATTGGATAGAATAATTTGGTCCCGCTCTTTGCTGCCTGGCGTGCGGGCAATAGCGTATCAATGCAGATCAAATGCTCTTTTTCACAAAATGTTTTTAGACGGTCATTTACGGATGTATCTGTCAGCGCTATATCCGGGATGTTCATTCCAAGCAAGCGGCGCGCTGCCAAAAACTCGCGACTGACCTGAGCCGGGGTTGCCAACACCATCAAAACGAATTTCGCTTCAGTGGCTTCAATTGTTTTTGAAATTGACTTAATCGCCTGCTGGCAAATGTCCCATTGGTGCTCCATTGCAGGTCGCGTCTTCGGGTCAAGAAGCAACGCATGTCTGGCAATGTCGGGGTTGGTGATTGCTGAGACAATCAGCCACGGCGAAATCTCTCTGCGCTCACCCTTTGCTACCCATCCCGCATCCTTAAGGGTTTGATACCGTACAGTTTGTTCAGGATTTCCCGCGATGGTTTTTTTCAGGGCATGCGGCTCTAATGGATTACGACTGCCGTCAATTGGGTCAATCATTTCAATGCCGTTTGAGGATTTTTCTTGGCCCAAATTTCGGAACCAGGCCCGTATCGGTCTTGATATGCGTGTTTTGACTAGCCAGGCGACGTAGAAACTGGGTGTTTTTTCGGGTTTTCTGCTTTGTTGGATGAGGACTGCGGAACGTTGGCGGGCTTGTTCGTCCGTACCGCCCACAAGTGACGAGGTTAACGGACAGTCGTTTGCTGGATGGATGCTCATAATGACCATATCCGGCTTTAAGCGTTTGGTATGACCAACAAATGTGCGCAGATACCCCAATGGGTTATCACCGGGACGGCTAAAATTTATGATTTCCAGATTTTTATCAGTTTTCGCTTTTAGAATGTTTTCGAGAACGGCTGGAAATGCTTCGTTGTTGTTAACGCCCCAGCCATACGGAAAGGAATCACCAATCGCTGCGATACGGTAAGTGCCCCTATGATCAGGTGTGAACTCCCTGTGATCCCTTAGACCAATATTATTGGTGATGACGCGCGTCTTAAACTCGTCGGTTTCGAACTCAACATTTATATTTGGCGGTGCGGGGAGTTTGGCTATCAGCCAATATGGTTTTGCTAGCCGAAGGTAAGCTTCGGCAAGGCCTGCGGAAAACAACACAGAACCAATAACAAGGGCGATATTGATAAGGTGTGTTTTCTTCATCGATCGTCTGAAATCCCATTAGGCGGGAATTAGCTTCCCATCTTCCAATTTGACAACGCGGTCCATTTTGTCGGCGAGGACCGGGTTGTGGGTCGCAATTAGTGCGGCCAAATTTGCTCCCCTTGCCAGTTTGAGCAGAACCTCGAAAACGTCGTCGGCGGTGTGCGGATCCAGATTACCTGTCGGCTCGTCAGCAAGTAGTAATTTCGGCGATGCGGCAATGGCACGGGCAATAGCAACGCGTTGCTGCTCGCCGCCTGACAGACGTGCCGGACGATGGGTTTCTCTTGTTTTGAGACCCATCCAGCCGAGAAGCTCACTGGACCGGCTACGGGCTTCTTTTCTGGATACGCCAGAGATAATTTGTGGAATGGTGACGTTCTCAAGTGCAGTAAATTCCGGCAACAGATGATGATACTGATAGACAAAACCCAATGAGTTGCGGCGAACGCGGGTGCGTTGGTCATCACTCATGCCATTGCAGTTTTCCCCATCGATGTAGATTTCACCGCCATCAGCCGATTCAAGAAGGCCTGCGATATGCAGTAACGTTGATTTTCCAGCACCTGATGGGCCAACCAGCCCAACGATTTCACCCGCATTTAGCTCAAGGTCAACGGATTTAAGAACTTCCAGGTCTTCACGGCCTTGATGGAAAGTTCGGTTAATGCCCATCAACGTCAATACGGGGTGGCTGTCGCTCGACGCCATGGTGTTTTCCGAAATAACTGCGTCCTCACTCATATCGAAGCGCCTCCGCCGGATCGAGGCGTGCTGCGCGCCAGGCCGGGTAAATGGTCGCGAGGAATGACAAAACCAATCCCATGGTGACGACAGCAATGACTTCTTTCAGGTCAACGATGGCAGGGAGTTGCGAGAGGAAATAAATTTCAGCAGCAAACAACTCACTACCCGTCAGCCCCTGAATCCATTGACGTATGGTTTCAATATTTTGTGCAAACGACAGGCCGAGGACAAATCCGCCCAAGGTCCCGATGGTGCCGATGCTGGCACCTGCAATGAAAAAGATACGCAATATGGTGCCTCTGGTGGCCCCCATGGTTCGCAAAATCGCGATATCCCTGCCTTTGTCTTTCACCAGCATGATCATTGATGAGATGATGTTAAATGCAGCAACAACGATGATCAGGGTCAGGATCAGGAACATGACGTTTCGTTCGACCTGAATCGCGTTGAAAAAGCTTGCGTTGGCACGTTGCCAGTCATGGACGCGATGTCCCCGTCCGGCTTCTCGGGATACGACTTTTACCATTTTCGGGGCTTTGTCAGGGTTTTTAACAAAAATTTCCAGATTGGTGATCGCGTTGGGCAGTTTGAAATAAAGTTGTGCGGCGCCAATGGGCATGAAGATAAAGTTAGAGTCATATTCATACATGCCGATCTCAAACGTCGCGGCAACGCGGTAAGCCTTCATCCTCGGAACGGTACCAAACGCGGTCACTGACCCCTTGGGAGAGATCAGCGTGATTTTATCACCAATAGTGACGCCGAGTTTGCGTGCTAACCGATGTCCGATAACCAAGCCATCCTTACCGCCGAATGCATCAAGAGAACCGCTTTGGATGTTTGTGGCGATGATGTCACGACCACGAATATCATCAGCTTTTAATGCCCGGACAACGGCACCCTGCGCAACACCATGTGAGGTCACCATAACCTGACCTTCGATCATCGGGGTTACGGAAATAACACCCGGGATTTTTTTCAGGCGTGCTGACAGCGGGTCATAGCCCTCTAGCTTGCCCGCTGCGCCATATACACTCATATGGCCATTCAGCCCGAGTATTCGAGATAGCAATTCTTGGCGAAAGCCATTCATGACCGACATGACGATAATTAGCGTTGCCACACCCAGAGCAATTCCAAGCAATGAAAACCAGGCAATGACTGAGATAAAACCTTCCTGGCGCCGGGCGCGCAGGTAGCGGAAAGCCATCATCCATTCAAACATTGAAAACAAAGGGTTATGCCTTTTCTATTACTTAGGATATCAATTGGATATTTTGGATAATGCAGCTTCGAGGCTTAATTCTTCTTTCTCGCCGCTCCTGCGATTCTTCAGTTCCACAACGCCATTTTTAATGCCACGAGGCCCGAGAACCAGCTGCCAGGGAAGACCGATTAGATCCATATCAGCAAATTTGCCGCCTGCCCGTGTATCGCGATCATCATAAAGGGTATCGACCCCTTTTTCCTGCAGCGCTGCATAGATATCGTCGCAAGCTTTGTCGCAGTCTGCATCCCCGGCTTTCAGGTTAATCAACCCGACATGGAACGGCGCTACGGAATCTGGCCAGATAATACCATTATCGTCATGGAAGGCTTCGATGATTGCGCCGACCAGCCTGGAAACCCCAATTCCGTAAGACCCCATTTCAGCGAACGCAACCTCACCATCTGGCCCGGTTACCTGGGCACCCATAGGTTTGGAGTATTTGGTTCCGAAATTAAAGATATGGCCGACCTCGATACCACGGGCGACAAGCAGGTCATCGCCAAGCGCCTTTTCGGCTTCCAGATCGCGCATCTCGTCAGTTGCAGCGTATTTGGCGGTGAAACTGTCGACAATTGGCTGAAGGTCATCTTCATAATCAATTGAAGCGCTGCTTAAATCCATGTTCATGAAATCTTTGTGGCAAGCGATTTCGCTTTCGCCGGTATCTGCCAGGATCAGGAACTCATGGCTCATATCGCCACCAATCGGGCCGGTATCAGCGGCCATCGGTATGGCTTTCAGACCCATGCGTTCGTAGGTTTTGAGATAAGAGATGAAGAATTTGTTATAGGACCGGCGCGCTTCTTCTTTTGAAATATCAAAGGAATACGCATCTTTCATCAAAAATTCGCGCCCACGCATGACGCCAAACCGCGGCCGGACTTCATCGCGGAATTTCCATTGAACATGGTAAAGCAGTTTGGGCAGATCCCGATAACTGCGCACTGAACTGGCGAAAATTTCGGTGATCTGTTCTTCATTGGTCGGGCCATAGAGCATGTCGCGGTCATGGCGGTCGCGAATGCGCAGCATTTCTGGCCCATAGTCGTCATATCGCCCGCTTGTGCGCCAAAGATCGGCGGGTTGGATCGTTGGCATCAAGACCTGCTGGCACCCCATGGCGTCCTGCTCTTCACGAACGATCTGGTCGACCTTTTCCAGAACTTTGAAGCCCAGCGGAAGCCACGAATATATCCCGGCGCTCGATTGTCTAACCATGCCCGCACGCAGCATCAGGCGATGGGAAGCGATTTGGGCCTCAGATGGTGTCTCTTTGAGGGTCGGCATAAAATAACGGGTCAGGCGCATGGTAAACCTTGTGAGTTACGTTGGCAGATATCGCCGATTAGAATCGACAAGGGAACTTAGGGAATGCCGCAGGGAATGTCCACGCCTGCCGACGCTTGTAGACTTGTTTCCGCATTAAATTCGATATGTGCACGCACCAAAAAAACCTCTCGCCTGTCGGATCACAGAGAGAGCAAACAAAAACCTGATGTTATCCGTCTAAAACAGATGAAACGGTTGGATAGCAAGCAGAACAGGAAATGAGCAGAGGCAGGTAACGTAGATTAGGTTTTTCATTCGTATTTCCACTTCTGTGGGGGAACCAATTTTCTCGACACAGTATCCGCCAGGGAATTTAAAGAAACATTAATGGGGAATACGAAGTTAAGAAAAAACAATCCGCGTCGATGGAAAAGTGATCGTAACGGACGTTCCCTTGCCTACCTTACTTGTGATGGACAAGTTCCCACCATGGAGTTCCATCAACTCCTTACAAATGGCAAGACCAAGCCCAACGCCACCGTGGTCCCGTGTCCAGCTGTCGGCAACCTGTCCAAATGGCTCTAATACCAGGGGAATTTCTTCGGCCGGAATACCGATTCCAGTATCCGTGACGATAATTTCAAGTTCACCATTGCTGTGGATATTGGTGCGCAGGATGATGCTACCCTGTGGGTCGGTAAATTTGATTGCATTGGAGAGCAAATTTATGAGGATCTGACTTACGTACCGGTGATCTGCGATGAGAGTCGGTAAATTGTCCTGGGCTGCAAAATTTAGAGCTAGCTGGTTGTCATCAGCCTGTTGTCTGACAATATTGAGCGAAGTTTCGATGATTTCACTCAGGTCAATTTCTGCCTCATCAATATTCACCTTGCCAATTTCGATTTGTGAAATGTTGAGAAGATCATTGATGAGTTCAAGGAGAAAACGGCTGGAAGTATTGATATGCGACGCATATTCGAGATATTTACCGTTTTGAATTTTGCCATAAATTTCCTGAGCAATGACTTCCGAAAATCCGATAACTGAATTTAGCGGTGTTCTGAGTTCATGGCTCATATTGGCGAGGAATTGGGATTTTGCATCATTCGCTTCATTAGCTTCAATGAGCGCCTGATTTAGCAGTTCGACTTTTTCAAATTCGTCGGTAATATCTTCCTGAACACTAACAAAACCGCCAACAGAAGTGCGACGGTCACGGGTTTTTATCCGACGACCATCGCTTAACTGGACCACCAAATCCCCTTCCAGTTCTTTGCGGTATTTTGCCTTCCTTTCCAGATACTCGGCACTGCTTTGGTCCTCAACAACGACATTGTTACGTTCTATATCAAGCTTTCCAAGTTCTCGGAAATGAACGCCCGGTCTGGTTTCCTCTTTGCTATAATTATAGAGATCACGGAAATTCTGATTGCATATGACCAGACAGCCATCAGCATCATAAATCACAAAGGCCTCAGAAATATTTTCTATCGCATCAAGAAGTATGTTCTGTTGCGAGTCAGAAGCAGTATTTTTGGGGTTGTCCGTCAAAACAAGGGTCCTATGAGGTGGTTCATGAATACCAGCACCTCAATTGAGTATTTTCTTTGTTGTTGAAAATTTACGCGTCATAAATTGAGGCGTCAACTGTCATCCACGGTGGTTTTTCAGTTGCGATTTTATCAAAAATCGGGCAGTCGGGGCGATGTACGCCCGGCAGGTACCCTGTGCTCATCAAAAATTCACCGGTAATCTCTCCACCCGTGAATTTAAAAGTCTTTTTGAAAACCTTTACCCAATCTTGCTTCGCAAGCGGGTGATGACTGGCGATCCAGTTGGCAAAACCATCATGGCTGGTCCGCATGGCCTGAATTCGCTTGGCATTCTCAATAATGGCCGCAATTTTCAGGCGGTTGCGAATTATCCCATCATCATTAAGCAAGCGGGCCACGTCTTTATCAGTGAATGCTGCGACTTTATCGACGTCAAAGCTGCTAAATGCGGCGTTCAGGTTCTCGCGCTTCTTGAGGATCAGTATCCACGACAGCCCGGCCTGCATGATTTCCATGGCCAGGCGTTCAAACAGGATGGTCTCATCCGATGTTGGAAAACCGTATTCCGTATCATGATATGGCCCATGAAACGGATGGCCTGGTGCTGAGTCGCAATACCACATGAGTTTTGGTCTTTCCCGAAGTTAAGTTGATAAAGCTAGGATCATGCTGAGTTGGCAATGCGGGCGACCCGTTTCTGATGCCCAGTTATTAAATATGCTTTGCATCTGGTTTCGCGAAGTCTTGCTTTTACCCGCGTTCTCAAGTCCTTGCCAATGAGCCAAACCGCGCTCCACATCCTTGCTCATCGTAAAAGTATCTTTGCCAACCATGCGCAGAAAATAGGCTGCGGAATTTCCGCCCAAATGTTTGAACCTTTTTCCAAGGTCCTCTAACAAACCGATTGTATTCGTCCCCGGCCATTCGGCCAAAAAGGCACCGAAACTTCCGTGGGAGCTGATAATGTCCTGCATGGCAGCGCCATTGTGAATGGTTGCGCGCAATTTCCCACCATGGCGGATAAGTCGTGTATCACCTAGCAGTTGATCAAGGTCATCATCGGTCATAAACCCGACTTTGGCCGGATCGAACCCGTGAAATGCCTGCTCGAAGGCGGGCCATTTGGTTTTCACCATGTCATGCTTTAAGCCCGCAGAGAAGATGCGCAGCGACATTTGGGACAAGTATCTGTCATCAGGAAACTGACATAACGTGGTGTCATCGTTGGCTATTGGCAGGCGGGCTTTGAGGGCTTCCTCACCATGCCGCTCAATTGCAGCCTGATATATAACCTCAAATGCCGTCATTTCTCCCCCCCACTTTTAAGATCATTCTGGAACCCGAAACGAAATTACACCAGATGTCGCGACCCAATAATAAATGCCCAGCAGAACTGCGGATACGCCGGTCGTGATAATCAGTTTTAAAACCATCCGCCCTTTTTGCGGTGATCCGGGATCCTGTCCCGGCAGCAATTCGTCGGGATTAACCTGAGAAATCCCCCACGGAAGCACCATAAACAAAACCAGCCACCAGATGATGACATAAACGACCATGCCTTCAGTTAGGGTCATATAAAAAGTGTCTCCGCTTAAGCTTGTTCAAGTTCGACCAGGGTTCCGCAAAAATCCTTCGGGTGCAGGAACAGAACGGGTTTGTTATGGGCGCCTGTTTTTGGCTCCCCAGTGCCCAAGACCCGAGCCCCTTCTTTCACCAGACGATCCCGGGCGGCGATAATATCATCGACTTCATAACAGATATGATGCATGCCGCCTGCCGGGTTCTTATCGAGAAACGCCTGTATGGGTGAGTTTTCGCCCAAAGGTTCCAGCAATTCGACCTTGGTGTTCGGCAGTTCGACAAATACCACAGTGACGCCGTGATCAGGTTCAGCCTTTGCCTCGGTTACGCTCGCACCCAAGGCATTCTTATATGTCGAGACAGCTGCGTCTAGATCAGGGACGGCAATGGCGACATGGTTAAGTCGGCCTATCATTATTTACGGCTCCTTATACTACCCGGTACGGACGACGTGGACCGTGGTTACGGGTTTTTTATCTAGGGTATTTCGAAAATAGCGACGTACAGCGATCCGAATGATTTCTGCCATTTGTTTGTCGTCATTTTTTTCGTGGCCGGCTGCCTGCTTGATTACGCGTTCGGCGACTTTTGCGGCTTCGACTAGTACTGGGTCGTCATTGGCTTCAACCAGCCCGGTTGTTGAAATCTGCGGCAATACACTCATGCGCCCACCAGCATCAATGCCGACGGTCATTGTCGCTGTCCCGTGCCACATCGCACGAACCCGGCTTTTGTGGATTTCGCTGTCGATGGAAACCATTCGATTGCCTTCGAGCGATAAACGACCGGACGGGACATGCCCGATGACGCCGGGCTCATTCGGGCTTAAACGAACAAGGCCGCCGTTTTCGTTGACGATAGCGGTTTCAACCTGACACTCACGTGCAAGGAGTGCGTGTTCACGAAGGTGGCGGAACTCCCCATGTACAGGGACCGATATTTTTGGTCGCACCAGTTGATACATCTGGGCTAATTCATCACGTGCAGGGTGTCCGGATACATGAATAAAGCGATCATTGGGTGAGATGATGCGCACGCCATTGCGGACCAGTTGATTGTGAAGGCGACCGATGGAAACTTCGTTGCCGGGGATGATGCGTGACGAAAAGATAACCGTGTCGTCTTCCCCGAGACTTATGCTTGGATGGTCGTTTGCAGCTATTCTGGACAAAGCGGCACGGGGTTCACCCTGGCTGCCTGTGCAAATCACCAGCATGCTGTCGTCTGGCAAATACCCGGCTTCTTCCTGATCAATGAATGCCGGAACGCCGTCGAGATATCCGTTGTCACGGGCTGCACGTTCAATACGCTTTAGAGAACGCCCCGCAGAGATAACATCGCGACCATTGGCGCGTGCAGCCTGTGAAATTGTTTCAAGTCGCGCCACGTTACTGGCAAAACAGGCGACGGCGACCTTGCCCTGACATTCGCCAATAGCTGCAGTCAGATTCTCTATTAAATCAGCTTCTGAGCCAGACTCACCTGGATTGAAAACGTTCGTTGAATCACAAACGATCGCCAGAACACCCTCGTCGCCCAATTTGCGCAACGCTTCGATATCCGACGCAGGGCCAGTTACAGGGCCAGGATCAAACTTCCAGTCACCAGTGTGAAGAATTGTGCCGAGATCAGTGCGGATAACAACCGCATTTGGCTCGGGTATGGAATGGGTCAGTGTAATCAGTTCCAGATCAAATGGGCCGATCTGGAAATTACCGCTTAAGGGAATAATCGTAATGTCGACCTGTCCGTCCAATTCCGCTTCAATCAGTTTGCGCTTGAGGATTGAGGCCGTGAACGGGGTTGCATAAATTGGGCATTTAAGCCGCGGCCATAGGTAAGGAACTGCGCCCAGGTGATCTTCATGGGCATGGGTCAGCACCAGTCCGAGCAGCTTGTCGCGGCGCTCCTCAATGAACGCGGGATCTGGCATAATCAGATCAACGCCGGGCATTGTCCCGTCATTAAAGGTGACACCCAGATCAACCATGATCCAGGATTCCTGATCGGGTTGGCCATGCCCATAGAGATTGAGATTCATCCCGATCTCCCCTGCCCCGCCTAACGGCAGGAACAATAGCTCATCACCGTCTGAACCACTCATTTCTGATTGCGCCTGTAAATGGACAGCAGGCCGCGAAGGGTAAGGTCTGCATCAGTAGTCTCAATAGCCTCACAATATTCGGCAAACAAAGGTGCCAGGCCGCCGGTTGCAATAACTTTGACGCTGTCGGCGCCATATTCTTCCCTAATGCGCGATACCAGCCCCTCGATCATGCCGACATAACCCCAGAAAGTGCCCGACCGCATCGCTTCAACCGTGCTACCGCCGATGACAGAACCCGGATGCGTGACGGCAACGCGTGGAAGCTGGGCTGCTGCCTGATGCAAAGCTTCAAGGCTGAGGTTGATTCCGGGTGCAATTGCACCACCTTCATAACCGCCGTCGTCACCGATAACATCAAAGGTTGTCGCGGTGCCGAAATCGATGACGATAAGAGGTCCATTGTAGCATTCGTGCGCGGCAACCGCGTTGACCAGTCTGTCCGCGCCGACCTCGTCCGGTTTATCAATTCTGACGGAAAGACCAAGGTCCACACCCTCGTCTCCTACAACCAACGGTTCGCTGTTGAAATACTTACGACACAGGGTCTTCAGGGAAAACAGCGTGGCGGGAACGACGGTAGCAATGATGGATGCAGTGATGTCGCTGCGCTGGATTTGAGAAAGTTGCATCAATTGCTCGAGCCAGACCCCGAATTCATCTGCTGTTCGGTTGCCGTCGGTCGACGAACGCCATTCGCCTTTGACGTTGCCATCATTGTCAAACACCGCAAAGACGATGTTTGTATTCCCTGAATCAATTGCCAGAAGCATGATCGCAGCTCATTTTGAGGGTTGGAAAAACACGTCACCAGCCGTGATTTGGCGATGCGTGCCGTTATCGTCAACAATTAATGCGCCATTTTCGGCCATGTCCACGAAAATACCGTTTATTGTCTCATTCTCAAGGCGAACCTGCACGGTTTCGCCTTTTCCCATGCATCGCCAGAGCCAATTCTGGCGAATAGGTTCAAACCCGTCACTAAGCCAGCGGTTGGTCCAATTCAGGAAGCTTTTAGAATAGGCTTCCAAAACATCCGTTACCGTACTCGACCAGCCTTCGAACCTGAGGGACGTTGCTGGAAATTCGGTTTCGCCCGGATGCCACTCGACGTTCAGGCCCATACCAAGAATGATCCAGTCGGCGGGTGTATCGGTGCTTCCACCTTCTGATTCCAGCAAAATGCCCGCAACTTTCTTCTCGTTCAGCAATATATCATTCGGCCATTTGCAATGAACCTGATGACCAGCCGGGCCGATGCTGCCAAGTGCATCATAAACAGCCAGTGCGGCAACAAAGCTGAGCTGGGCTGCTTCACCAAGCGGGACTTCCGGGCGAAGGATCAGAGAGGTGTAGAGATTTCCTTTGGGGCTTTCCCAATCTCGCCCGCGCCGCCCGCGCCCGGCTGTTTGCTCCAGCGCCCAGACAAGGGTTCCGTCAGGTGCTGTCTCTTCGCCCTCGGCCGCCAAGCGTTTAGCTTCGCCGTTGGTACTGGTGACGGACTCAAGCTGGACGAGATTATAGACGCTCGGAAGTTTAGGGGTGCTCATCAGCCTGCAAAAAGGGAAGCCGCCGCCGCCGCCGCACTCGATAATACAGGAGACGGGTAGGCAAAAAACATAATGACCAGTAAAGCAGTCGCAGTCAGTACAACTCCGATTTCACGATCAATGGGCTTATCCAGTGTTTCTTCAGCCGAATCGAAATACATGACCCGGATAATTCTAAGATAATAAAAGGCCCCGACAACACTCGACAGCACACCGATGACCGCCAATGCATATAACCCGGATTCCATGGCTGCGATGAAGACATAGAGCTTTCCGAAGAACCCGGCGAGTGGTGGAATACCAGCCATGGAGAACATGAAAACAGCAAAGGCCGCAGCCAGCATCGGGTGTGACCTGTTCAACCCCGCAAGGTCACTTATGTTCTCAACCATACGATCCCCGCGGCGCATACAGAGGATGCAGGCAAATGCACCAATGTTCATGACCAGATAGATCGCGAGATAAATCAAAACACCACGGATACCCGCTTCCGTACCGGTCGCAATGCCGATCAAGGCATAACCCACATGCCCGATGGAGCTATAGGCCATCAGACGTTTGATATTGGTTTGATTAATCGCAGCAAAGGCACCCAACAACATGGAGGCGATTGAAACGAAGATGACAATTTGTTGCCATTCAGCGACCAGATCACCGAACGGCCCGATCATGACCCGCATGAACAGCCCGAGAGCGGCAATTTTCGGCGCGACGGCAAAGAACGCAGTTACCGGTGTTGGGGCACCCTCATAGACGTCAGGTGTCCACATGTGGAACGGGACGGCAGAAACCTTGAAGGCCAATCCAGCAAGAATGAAGACGATGCCGAAAATTACACCCAGACTAGGGCTATGATCGCCACCGTGCTTAAACAGTTCCGCAAGCTGGTCGAAATTAGTTGTACCTGCGAAGCCGTAGATCAGCGAACTGCCGTAGAGCATCATGCCTGACGCCAGCGCCCCCAGAACGAAGTATTTAAGTCCGGCTTCGGTCGAACGACCGTCATCGCGCCTAAAGGCAGCAAGGACGTAAAGCGACAGGCTTTGCATCTCAAGACCCAGATAAAGCGAAATCAGGTCGTTTGCTGATAACATCATCATCATGCCGAGGACGGCAAAGGTGATCAAAATCGGATATTCGAAGCGCGCCATCTGGTGGCGGGCAAGGAACCCTTGCGCAATGATCAGCGTTCCCGCGGCCCCGAGCAGTACCAGAACCTTGCAGAACACGGCAAATGCATCACTGACGAACATGTCGCCAAAGACAAGAACACGTCCACCAGAGACATTGGCGACCATAAACAACGCCAGGCCCAGCGAGATTACCGTCAACCAGGACGTTCTCTGCGCAGTCTTGATCTCTGCTTCCGGGCTGTCCGCCTTCTGGAACACGCCGAACATTAACAGAGCCATGATAATCACGGACAGAAACAATTCCGGCAAGGCAGGAACGAAATTTGGAATTTGCGCCATTGGCATTGCCATCGTCTCCCTAGCGTCCGGCTACAGCTTGGCCGCTTGCGGCCAATGCGGTTTCGACCTGAGTTAACAGGTTTTCAACAGATACATGCATAAAATCAAGGAACGAAGACGGATAAATCCCCATCCACAATGTTATTACGATCAGCGGTGCAAATACTGCCCATTCGCGTGGGCTCATATCCTTGATCTTCATCAGGCTTTCTTTGGTCAGTTGCCCGAAGATGATCCGCCGATATAGATAAAGCATATAGGCCGCGCCCAGAATCACACCCAGAGAAGCAAAGGCGGCGACCCAGGTATTTACCTGAAACAGGCCGACCAGAACCAAAAACTCGCCAATAAACCCGCCCGTTCCCGGCAATCCGACAGAGGCCAGCATGAACAGCATAAAAACAAGAGAATAGGCCGGCATTCGGTGAACCAGCCCGCCATAGGCCGAAATCTCGCGGCTGTGGATGCGGTCGTAGACAACACCAACGATCAGGAACAGGGCGGCCGAAACGACACCGTGTGAGAGCATTTGATAAATCGCACCCTCAACACCCTGAATGGTCAGCGAGAACGTCCCTGCCGTCACGAACCCCATATGTGCGATCGATGAATAGGCGATCAGTTTTTTCATATCCGTCTGCGCAAGCGCCACCAGCGATGTATAGATGACGGCGATAATGCTCAGCGTGTAGATCAGCGGTGTAAACATCACACTGGCTTCCGGGAACATCGGCAGCGAGAAACGAAGGAAGCCGTATCCACCAAATTTCAGCAAGACACCAGCCAGAATGACGGAACCAGCAGTCGGCGCTTCAACGTGAGCATCTGGCAGCCAGGTATGAACCGGCCACATCGGTACCTTGACCGCGAACGACGCCATGAATGCCAGCCACAACCAAGGCTGCATGGACATCGGGAAGCTGTGTTTCATGAGCGCCGGAATATCAGTCGTGCCTGCGTCGTAATACATCGCGAGCATCGCCAACAGCATCAGGACAGAGCCCAAAAGTGTATAAAGGAACAGCTTGAACGCCGCATAAACCCGGCGTTTCCCGCCCCACACGCCGATAATCAGGAACATCGGGATCAGCACGGCTTCGAAGAAGATGTAGAAAACCATCAAATCAAGCGCGCAGAACATGCCGATCATGAAGGTTTCCAGGATCAGGAAGGAGATCATGTATTCCTTGACCCGGTCCTTGATCGATTCCCAACTGGCCAGAATACATATCGGTGTCAACAGTGTGGTCAGGATAACAAACAGCAGCGATATTCCATCCACGCCCATGTGATACGAGATGTTGAACTGCGGCATCCAGTCGACTTTTTCAACGAACTGGAACGCTGCTGTTGAGGTATCAAATTTAAACCACAGGGCCAGCGAAACGATAAAGTTTATGCCTGATGTCCACAGCGCCGTCCCGCGTGCGTTTCTGGCCACGATCTCGTCTTCGCCCCTGATGGAAAGAATCAGTGCCGCGCCGAATAACGGCAGGAAAGTCAGTAGCGAAAGTATAGGTATGTCGCTCATTTCTGTCTCACCCTACGTGCGAAAAGAGATACCAAGTGACGAGAACGACAACGCCGATCAACATCGCAAAGGCATAGTGATAAAGATAACCAGTCTGTAACGCCGCCGCCCGCCGGGCCATAATGCGGACAGCGCTTGAAACACCGTCCGGGCCGACGCCGTCAATGATCAGGCCGTCACCGCTCTTCCAAAGTCCGCGTCCAAGGGCAAATGCCGGGCGGACAAAGATTTTGTCATATAGCTCATCGAAGTACCATTTATTCAGCAAGAACAGATAGATAGTCTGGAATCTTGTTGCGATTATGCCCGGAATTGCTGGCGACATCACGTAGAACACATAAGATAACGCGAGACCAATACCACCGACCACAAGTGGGAGGTACTTGACCCAGTTTGGGACATGATGGGCATTCGTGAGTGCGGGATGACTATCCAGTACTACAATTGCATTGCCCCAGAATTCTGCGGTGTTATGACCAACGAAATTTTCATACCCCAGATATCCCGCGAAACAGGCTCCAGCCGCCAGAACGATCAGAGGCAATATCATTACCATCGGACTTTCATGAACGTGGGCCATAACCTTCTCGTCGGCGCGTGATGTGCCATGGAAGGTCATGAAGAGTAAACGTCCGGAGTAAAATGCGGTAAGAAATGCAGCCGAAATGCCTAGCCAGAACGCGTATTGGCCAATTCCGGTATGGGACGCAAATGCAGCCTCAAGGATAATGTCCTTCGAATAGAAACCCGCAAACGGCCACACACCGACAAGAGCCAGTGACCCAATCCACATCAGAATATAGGTTACTTTGATGTGCTTCCAGATGCCTCCCATTTTCCGCATGTCCTGTTCGTCAGACATCGCATGAATAACCGATCCTGCCCCAAGGAACAGCAACGCTTTGAAGAAGCCGTGGGTCATTAGGTGGAAAATGCCCGCCGAATAAGCCGATACCCCGGCAGCGAAGAACATATAACCGAGTTGCGAGCAGGTAGAATAGGCAATCACCCGCTTGATATCGTTTTGAACGCAGGCGACAGTTGCCGCGAATATGGCTGTTGATCCACCAACCAAGGTTACGACTGTCAGCGCCGTATCAGAGTATTCAAACAACGGCGACAGGCGCGCCACCATGAAGACACCCGCTGTGACCATGGTCGCAGCGTGGATCAATGCGGAAACCGGCGTCGGGCCTTCCATGGCGTCAGGTAGCCAGGTGTGCAGCCCGAGTTGCGCGGATTTACCCATAGCACCAACAAACAAGAGCAGGCAGCAGACTGTCAGCGCGTGGAATTCGCCACCAAAGACGTTAAGCACGGCATCCTGTTTCCCAGCAGCAGCGGCGAAAATCGCATCAAGCTGGATGGTATCGAACAGCATGTAGACGGCGAATATACCGAGTGCGAAGCCAAAATCACCAACCCGGTTGACCAGAAAAGCCTTGATGGCAGCGGCATTGGCCGATGGTTTATCATACCAGAAACCGATCAGCAGGTAAGACGCCAGTCCAACCCCTTCCCAACCGAAGAAAAGCTGCATCAGGTTATCGGCAGTGATCAGCATCAACATGAAAAACGTAAACAGGCTGAGATAGCTCATGAAACGCGGAACTGCATTGTCGTGATGCATATAGCCGATGGAATAGATATGAACCATGGCTGAAACGACGCTGACAACAATCATCATGACGGATGTCAGTGTATCGACCTTGAGCGCCCATGAAACTTCAAGTGTGCCGGAGTCGAGCCAGGTAAACAGCTCATAGGTGAAGGCTTGCCCGCCCAAGGCGACATCTTTGAAAATAAAGATTGCGCAAATCGCAGACAGGACCAGTCCGGTGCAGGTCGCAATCTGAGCCGCAGAATCACGGCGTTTCTGAACTTCCTTATCCTCACTCGGCATAAACGCGATAATGCCGGCAATCAAAGCACCGATCAGCGGAAGAAATACGACGAGGGTTGCCAACATTTGCTCTTAGCCCTTCATCATGTTGATGTCTTCGACAGCAATGGAGCCGCGATTACGGAAATATACGACAAGGATCGCAAGGCCGATAGCGGCTTCAGCAGCCGCAACGGTCAGCACAAATACAGCGAAAATCTGTCCCGTCAAATTGCCGAGGAACGAAGAAAACGCGACCAGATTGATGTTTACAGCGAGCAACATCAGCTCAATCGACATCAGGATAATGATGACGTTTTTGCGGTTCAGAAAAATCCCGAAGATCCCCAGGGTAAAGAGGATTGCGGCAACTGTCAGGTAGTGGCCAAGTCCGATTTCAAACATCAGATTCCCTTCCCCGTCTCGATTTTCTGAAGCTTGACGGTCTCTTCCTGGCGGCGCGCCAACTGATCACCAATAACCTGTTTTCGCACTCCCTCGCGTTTGCGATGGGTCAGGACAATGGCGCCAATCATGGCAACCAGCAGGATCATGCCCGCAGCTTCAAATAAATAGATGTAATGGGTGTAGATAAGTTGCCCGAGTGCATGGGTATTGGTTGTCGCGTCAGCTGGCGGTGTCTGTGCAACTGCGTTGACGGCAATTTCAGGCGCAAAATGCCAACCACCAACGATTACAATCAGCTCAACCAGTAAAATCAGCCCAATCAAACCGCCGATTGGCAGGTATTGCAGGAACCCCTGGCGCATTTCGACGAAATTAATGTCGAGCATCATGACGACAAACATAAACAAAACGGCGACGGCGCCGACATAGACAACGACCAAAATCATCGCCAGGAACTCTGCACCCAGCAACACAAACAGTGCCGCCGAGTTGAAAAACGCCATTATCAGGAACAATACGGAATGAACCGGATTCTTCGACGATATCACCATGACCCCTGAGGCCACGGCAATGAAGGCGAACATATAAAATGCAAGGGCTTGGATCATGATGTCATATGGTCCCTGTTGCTCGCTTCCGCTCGGTTAACGATACGGCGCATCTAAACGCAGACGCTCCGCAAGTTCAGTTTCCCACCGGTCGCCATTGGCCAGTAGTTTGTCTTTGTCGTACATCAGCTCTTCTCTGGTTTCCGCGGAATACTCGAAGTTCGGTCCTTCGACAATGGCATCAACCGGGCAGGCTTCTTCACAAAGTCCGCAGTAAATGCATTTGCACATGTCGATATCATATCGTGTCGTACGCCGAGAACCATCATCGCGTGGTTCCGCTTCGATGGTAATCGCTTGCGCCGGGCAAATCGCTTCACAGAGTTTGCATGCAATGCAGCGCTCTTCCCCGTTGGGATAGCGACGTAGCGCGTGTTCACCTCGGAAACGTGGGCTCAACGGGCCTTTTTCAAACGGGTAGTTGATGGTGACTTTCGGGCGGAACATATAACGAAGTGTCAACCACATCCCGCTTACCAATTCGGCAAGGAAAACTGAGCTGACACTGCGGACGATTGCATTCATGGTCGTTCTCTCCTCAGCCTACCGTTGGTGTCAGGTCAAAGGCGACAAGTACGCCAGCGACAATGGCGACCGCCGCCAGTGAAATCGGCAAAAATACTTTCCAGCCCAGACGCATCAACTGATCGTAACGATACCTCGGGAAAGTCGCCCGTACCCACAGGAAGAAGAACAGGACGAAGGCAATCTTACCGGCAAGCCATATCGGACCCGGAATCCAGTTAAATGGTGCAACATCAAATGGCGGCAACCATCCCCCCAGGAATAATACTGTGGTCATACCTGCCATCAGGATCATGTTGGCGTATTCACCAAGGAAAAACAGAGCGAACGTCATAGCGGAATATTCAACGTTATAACCCGCAACAAGTTCAGCTTCCGCTTCCGGTAAATCAAACGGGTGACGGTTGGTTTCCGCCAGAGTCGAGATAAAGAAAATAATGGCCATCGGGAACAATGGAATAACAAACCACATGTCTTTCTGGGCGCGCACGATGTCTGAAAGGTTGAGTGAACCAACGCACATCAGGACCGTGATAATGACGAAACCCATTGATACTTCATAGGAAACCATCTGTGCGGCTGAACGAATTGCACCAAGGAAGGCGTAGCGGGAGTTTGATGCCCAACCTGCCATCAAAATCCCATATACACCCAGGGACGAGATGGCGAACAAAAACAGGATACCAACGTTGATGTCGGCCAGGACCATACCTTCGTCAAACGGGATAACGGCCCAGGCCAGTAACGCCAGTATAAAGGTCAACATCGGTGCGATGATAAAAACAGCCCGGTTGGCAGTGGTTGGAACAATGGTTTCCTTGAGAAACAATTTCAGACCATCGGCCATTGGTTGCAGTAACCCGAACGGTCCGACGATGTTGGGCCCACGTCGCAATTGCATGGCACCAATGACTTTACGTTCGGCGTAGGTCAGATAGGCAACCGAAATCATCACCGGCAGAACGATGGCGACAATTTTGATAATTATCCAGGCCGTCGGCCAGATATATGTGTCCCAAAGCTCAACCATGGGTGCCTGTCTTTCTGTCCGTGGTACCAAGGAATTCGTCTGCGCATTTTGCCATGGTCACTGACGCCCGCCCGATCGGGTCGGTCATATAGAAATTGCCAATTGGCGAGGTAAAAGGCTCGTCCGAAACGTCGCCCGACGCTCCAAACTCAGCCCAAACTGAAGGTGCTGCTCCATCAATGTTCAAAAAGACGTCATTAAGTTCAACCATACGCGCGCGCACATCACGAATAGAGGTAAAGGTCAGAGACTGTCCAATGGCATCAGAGAGCGCGCGAATGATCGCCCAGTCTTCCCGTGCTTCGCCCGGTGGGAAAATTGCCAATTGAGTCCGCTGAACCCGCCCTTCTGTGTTCACGTAAGTCGCGTTCTTTTCCGTGTACGCGGCGCCCGGCAAGATAACATCTGCCCTGTGTGCACCTGCATCTCCGTGATGCCCCTGATAGATGACAAAGGCACTCCCGAGGGCAGACATATCGATTTCGTCCGCGCCCAGCAGATAAACCGCTTTAATGTCACCGGACTGAGCACCATCCATAATGCCCTGAACGTCTTGACCACCCTCACTGGGTACAAACCCGAGATCAAGCCCGCCAACCCGTGAGGCTGCGCGTTGCAGGACGTTGAAACCGTTCCAGCTCTGGCTCGAATTGATCATGTCGAACTTGTCCGCAACCTGACGCGCAAGGGCCAGGATAGCCCCGCCATCGGCATCAGTTACCGCCCCGCTACCCAGAATAAGCATCGGGCGGTCCGCGTCTTTAAGGGCTTTGGCAAAATCACCATTGCCAGCAGCAATCTCTTTCAAGGCGGCCGGACCATCGCCAAGGTAAGCGTAGTCATAGGTCAGATCCGCCTCTTCACCGATAACCGCTATTGAGACGCCGCCGCGCGCAAAACGTTTGCGAATGCGCGCATTCAGCACAGCTGCTTCGCGCCGTGGATTGGTGCCGATCAGAAGAATGGCGTCGGCGTTGTCGATGCCGGAAATTGTCGAATTGAACAGATAAGATGCCCGAACAGTCGGCTCGACCTTTGCGCCGTCCTGACGACAATCAATACTGGAAGACCCCAGCCCCGTCATCAAATCCTTGAGCGCCGTCATTGACTCACAATCGGCCAAATCACCGGCTATTGCGGCAATTTGCCCACCTTTTAGGCCTTTGAGGGCCGAACCAATAGCATCAAACGCTTCCGGCCAGGTTGCTTCCTGTAATTTGCCGTCACGGCGCACATACGGCGTATCAATGCGTTGGCGTTTCAAACCATCGCAGGAGAACCGCGCTTTATCGGAAATCCATTCTTCATTGATGTCTTCATTGAGCCGCGGCATGATCCGTTTGACTTCCGGTCCACGGGCATCGATACGAATATTCGAGCCGAGTGCGTCGGTGACATCAATTGATTCAGTTTTCTTCAGTTCCCATGAGCGCGCACTATAAGCATAAGGTGCAGACGTCAGTGCGCCGACCGGGCAGAGATCAATCATATTGCCGGAAAGCTCGGAACTTAGTGATTTTTCAACATAGGTGCCGACTTCCATATGTTCGCCGCGTCCCGTCGCCCCCATCTCGGGAACACCGGCAATTTCACTTGCGAAACGGATGCAGCGTGTACAATGGATGCAGCGGGTCATGATCGTACTGATCAATGGCCCCATGTATTTGTCTTTGACTGCGCGTTTGTTTTCAAGGTAGCGACTGCGGTCAAGACCGTAACCGACGGCTTGATCCTGCAAGTCACATTCACCGCCCTGGTCACAAATTGGGCAATCTAGCGGATGATTGATGAGCAGGAATTCCATAACGTTCTTGCGCATCTGCTGAACTTCAGGGGAGTTTGTGGTGATCACCATACCCTCGCCGACCGGCATTCCGCAGGATGCTATGGGCTTCGGCGCGCGCTCCATGGACACCAGACACATCCGGCAATTACCAGCGACCGTTAGGCGCTCATGATAGCAGAAACGGGGAATTTCGATACCGACCTGCTCGCAAGCCTGCAGGACTGTCATCCCGCCTTCGACATCGACCTCATTTCCATCAATCGTCATTTTTACCATCGATAGATCCTCACGCCGCCTTCGGGTTTCCCGCCTTGGCATCGGCGATTTTCTTTTCCATTGCAGGCCGGAAATGCCGGATCAGGCCCTGAATAGGCCATGCGGCAGCGTCTCCCAACGCGCAAATCGTATGACCTTCTACCTGACGGGTTACACCCTCCAGGATATCAATTTCTTCGATTTCAGCATTACCAGTAGCGATGCGTTCCATCATCCGCCACATCCAGCCGGTTCCCTCCCGACATGGCGTGCACTGGCCGCAGCTTTCATGTTTATAAAAGGCAGACAACCTTGTAATGCCACGAACGATATCGGTTGATTTGTCCATCACCATGATTGCCGCCGTACCGAGGCCGGAATGCACTTCACGTAGTGAATCAAAATCCATCAATACGGTATCGCAAATCTCTTTCGGCAGGACAGGAACTGAAGCGCCGCCTGGAATGATGGCCATCAGGTTGTCCCAGCCACCGCGCACGCCACCCGCATGCTTCTCAATGATTTCCTTCAAAGGAATACCCATTTCCTCTTCAACGGTGCAGGGCTGGTTCACATGACCAGAAATGTTGAAAAGTTTGGTGCCAAGGTTGTTGGGGCGGCCGATACCGGCAAACCATTCCGGCCCCCGGCGCAATATTTCCGGAACAACGGCAATGGATTCCACGTTGTTTACTGTTGTCGGGCAACCATAGAGGCCAACGTTTGCCGGAAACGGCGGTTTCATCCGCGGTTGGCCTTTTTTGCCTTCAAGACTCTCAATCAGGGCCGATTCCTCGCCGCAGATATAAGCACCCATGCCACGGTGGACATAGAAATCAAATTTGTACCCGCTGCCACAGGCGTTATCGCCGATAAGCCCGGCGTCATACGCTTCCTGGGCTGCACGCTCCAGAGCTTCCGCTTCGCGGTAAAATTCGCCCCGAATGTAGCAATAAGCGGCATGAGCTCCCATGGCGAACGACGCAATCAAAGCACCTTCGATCAGTTTATGGGGGTCGTGACGCATGATTTCACGGTCTTTGCAGGTGCCGGGCTCGCCCTCATCGGCGTTGATTACCAGATAATGCGGACGTTCTCCAACTTCCTTCGGCATGAACGACCATTTCATACCCGTTGAGAACCCTGCTCCACCGCGTCCACGTAGACCAGAGTCCTTGACGTTTTCGATGATCTTATCGCGACCGAGTTCCAGGATTTTCTTGGTGCCGTCCCAATCGCCACGTTTCTGGGCGCCTATGACGCCAACGTCTTCAAGGCCATAAATATTGGTAAAGATGCGATCTTTATCATCAAGCATTACGCATCTCCCTTGAGGTTACTCTGGTGCATCAGGCTGGTCAGCCCGCCTGCAGGTTCGCAGGTATGACGAACGCCTTGTGATCCGGCTTTCGGTGTTTTTCCGGCTTTAAGCTGTTCAATGACCTGTTCGGCTGAATCAGAATCCAGATCTTCATAGAAATCGTCATTGATCTGCATCATCGGTGCGTTCACGCAGGCGCCCAGACATTCGACCTCTGAAAGTGTGAATTGCCCGTCTTCTGTGGTTTCACCGAATTCAACACCCAGCGACTTTTTGCAGATTCCAGCGATCGCATCAGAACCACGAAGCCAGCAGGGCAAATTAGTGCAAACCTGAACATGGTGTTTCCCGACCGGCTTCAGGTTGTACATGGTGTAGAAGGTGGCAACTTCGTAGACGCGGATTGGCGGCATGGACAGCATTTCAGCAACGTAATCCATGGCTACAGTGGACAACCATCCGTCGTTCTGACGCTGGGCCAGATCAAGCAACGGCATCACTGCACTGGATTGCCAGCCATCAGGATACTTGGCGATATGCATTTTCGCCTTTTCGGCGTTTTCTTGGTTGAACGCAAAACTAGTCTGTTCGGTCATCGGTCAATCTCGCCAAAGACAATATCAAGGGCACCAACGTTGGCGACGACGTCAGCCAACATGTGTCCTTTTGAAATAAATTCTGCAGATTGCAGGTGAACATACCCCGGTGCGCGAATTTTGCAGCGATACGGTTTGTTGGTACCGTCTGAAATCAGAAATACGGCGAACTCCCCTTTCGGAGCTTCGACTGCGGTATAGGTTTCACCAGCAGGCACATGGAAGCCCTCCGAAAACAACTTGAAGTGATGGATCAGGGATTCCATTGATGATTTCATGTTGCCGCGTGATGGCGGGGAAACCTTGTTGTTGTCTACCTTGCAAGGTCCGTCCGGCATATTGTCCAGACATTGGTGAATGATTTTGAGGCTTTCGCGCATTTCATGCATGCGGACCAGGTAGCGGTCATAGCAATCCCCATGTGAGCCAACAGGGATATCAAAATCCATCTCGGCATAAGCGTCATAGGGTTGCGACTTGCGAAGATCCCACGGCACGCCAGCGGCGCGCAGATTGGGGCCACTGTATCCCCAGTCAAAAGCCTGCTCCGGTGTAAGACCACCAATATCGACTGTGCGCTGTTTGAAGATACGGTTTTCGGTCAGCAGCGTTTCAAGGTCATCAAGAAACGTCGGATAATTATCGGCCCAGACTTTAATGTCTTCGGCCAGTCCGTCCGGCATATCGTAGGCGACACCGCCAGGGCGGAAGTAGTTCATGTGAAGGCGTGCGCCACAAACACGCTCGCAGAATTCCATCAAAATTTCGCGTTCCTCAAATCCCCACAGCATAGGCGTCATGGCACCGATATCCATGGCAAAGGCGCAGATGTTGAAATTGTGATTAAGGATGCGTCCAATTTCTGCAAATAGAACACGCAGGTATTTCGCCCGAGGTGGCAATTCAATACCGAGCAGTTTTTCGGTCGCTAACGTAAATGCATGTTCCTGATTTTGCGGAGAAACATAATCAAGGCGGTCAAAATACGGTACAGCCTGAACATAGGTTTTATGTTCAATCAGTTTTTCGGTGCCGCGATGCAGCAGGCCGATATGCGGATCAGCGCGATCAACAACTTCGCCGTCCATCTCAAGCACCATGCGGAGCACGCCATGGGCCGCCGGATGCTGGGGTCCGAAGTTCAGGTTGTAGTTTTTGATTTCCGACTTTGCCATCAGGACGCGCCCTTATCTTCGGAGTCACCGGACTGGTCATTATCCGGCAACAAAGGCGCTGCGCCCTCCCATGGACTCAGGAAATCAAATGTTCGGAAGTCCTGGGTCAGCTTCACGGGCTCGTAGACAATGCGTTTTTGTTCGTCATCGTAGCGAACTTCAACATAACCGGTGAGTGGGAAATCCTTACGTAGAGGGTGGCCTTCGAAACCATAATCGCTCAGCAGGCGGCGTAAATCCGTATGGCCGGAAAAATAAATTCCGAACATATCCCAAGCTTCGCGTTCAAACCAGTTAGCCGAACTGAATAGAGATATAACGGATGGGACTGGCTCATCTTCATTCGTCCAGACCTTGATCCGGACGCGACGGTTATGTTTAAGGCTGAGCATATTGTAGACAACGCAGAACCGTGGATCACGTTCCGGGTAATCAACCCCACAAATGTCCATCATCTGCTTGAATTGGCAATTCGCATCATCACGCAAATAGGTCATTACCTTAATGATGGAGTCCTTGGGCACGGTCAGCACAAGTTCATCAAGCTCAATGCTTGTTGACTGAATATCACCACCCAGTCCGTTGGTGATGTATTCGGATAATTCTTTAAGATCTAGGTCCATAATTTGCTAACGCGTTTCTAAATCGAGCCAAAGGCAAATAATATCAGCGCCACAAGGTGCCGGTACGTTTGATCTTTTTCTGTAATTGCATAACACCATAAATCAGGGCTTCCGCAGTCGGCGGGCAGCCCGGAACATAAACGTCTACCGGGACCACACGGTCACAGCCACGAACAACCGAATAAGAATAGTGATAATAGCCACCAGCGTTGGCGCATGATCCCATTGAGATCACATAACGAGGTTCCGACATTTGATCGTAAACCTTGCGAAACGCAGGGGCCATTTTATTGGTCAGGGTGCCAGCAACGATAATCACATCAGACTGGCGCGGGCTCGGTCGTGGAACAACGCCGAAGCGGTCAAGATCATAGCGCGGCATATAAGCGTGGATCATCTCAACGGCGCAGCAGGCTAGGCCAAAGGTCATGGGCCAGAGTGACCCCGTGCGCGCCCAGTTGACGACTTTATCTAGATTGGCGACGACAAACCCCTTGTCACTAAGCTCACCCGTCACTTGCTTTAAGATCAGGTCCTGATCAACGCCAGGGGGCAAAGGGGCCATATCCGGATTTGGGTCTACTCCCATTCCAAAGCTCCCTTTCTCCACTCATAAACAAAACCGATCGTCAGGATGCCCAAGAAGATCATCATCGACCAAAAGCCGAATACGCCGATTTTTCCAAGGCTTATAGCCCAGGGAAACAGGAAAGCGACTTCAAGATCGAATATGATGAACAGGATTGCAACAAGGTAAAACCGGACATCGAACTTGTGGCGCGAATCCTCAAACGGCTCGAACCCACATTCGTATGCAGAGTTTTTCTCAACATCCGGGTGTTGCGGAGCAACGATTACCGAGGCCAAAACCGCACCGATCGCGATGACCACTGCAATACCCAGGAAGATCAAAATCGGCAGATATTCAGCCAGTAATGTCTCCACGTCACGTCCCCTTATTATATCCCTAACCACGACTATGTGGTGGTGTATTAGACGCGCCTACCCTGCCCTACCTTATCGTCATTGGCAACACCTTAGCCCAACGTTTTTCTGTTCGTTGGGCGGCATAAAACAACGTAGATTCTGATGGGTGATATTTTTGGAATAGTGCCAAGAAAGTGGCGGGAGTGACGAGACTTGAACTCGCGGCCTCCGGCGTGACAGGCCGGCGCTCTAACCAACTGAGCTACACCCCCATTTTCGCTTTCGGAACCCTGAAATCAGGGGGCCGTCGCTTGGGTCCGGGAGATGTAATCCACGCCTGTTTGGGTGTCAAGCAATCTCCGCGGTAAGATGAGAACAAACGTCGTTTTATTCTCAACTTTTTCGAATGGTGGGCGGTGAGGGGCTCGAACCCCCGACCCTCTCGGTGTAAACGAGATGCTCTCCCAGCTGAGCTAACCGCCCATTCTTCGATAACGTTCGAAACTTATAGACGAGAGTATTGGGAAAACAAGAACACAATTCATTGTTTTTGCATTGATTCGCAAAAAAAAGATCCGACTGCTGAAACTAGCAGTCGGATCTTTCGCATAACTTCAGATTGAAGTTTAGTTGACGGCGGTCTTGAGACCTTTGCCAGCTTTGAACTTCGGCTGATTTGATGCCGGGATCTGAATGCTTTCGCCGGTACGCGGATTGCGTCCGGTTGTCGCATTGCGGCGTGAAACACTGAATGTTCCAAAACCAACAAGGCGAACTTCAGTTCCGCCTTGCAGTGATGCTGTGATTGCATCGAAAACACCGTCAACGGCTTTTGCCGCATCTGTTTTAGACAGACCAGAATCATTGGCTACTGCCGCTACGAGATCATTCTTATTCATTTAGGCCCCCTCTTTCTTAAGGTGGTGGTGTTAAAAACAAAAACACTTTCAAGCCGCATGGAAGTCCATTTCTGTCGACTCGATTGATGATGAATTTTATAGGCGGGATGACAAGCAGGTCAATTCAAGTTGCACTGTTTTTCGCAGAAATCTGCGGTTTTGGGCTAAGTCCCCGGTCTGTAACGATGTTTGAGGCGTGAAATCGCCTATTTGCCGCAGAAAAGTCAGGGTAAAATGAGGGTAATGGTATTCAGGAGGGGTTTTTTGTGCGAATCGGGCGAATCTCCAGACATAAAAAAAGCCGGGAAACCAAAGGGTTTCCCGGCGTTTTAATCCGCTTAATGAGTGACGACGTCGCCCAATTCTTCATCATCGCTCGCACTCGATGCGATCGCTTCGGCGACGTCACTGTCTTCATCCCACTCGATCGGGGTCAGTGGTGAAACAAGAGCGCGTTCCAGAACTTCATCGACGATCGACACGGGGATGATTTCAAGACCGCGTTTTACGTTATCCGGAATTTCTTCCAGGTCTTTTTCATTGTCCTTCGGGATCAGCACGGTTTTAATTCCACCGCGAAGTGCCGCCAGCAATTTTTCCTTAAGACCGCCAATTGGAAGAACACGACCACGCAGCGTCACTTCGCCCGTCATCGCCACTTCTTTGTTAATTGCAATACCGGTCAATACGGAAACAATTGATGTCACCATGCCGACGCCAGCCGAAGGTCCGTCTTTTGGTGTCGCCCCTTCCGGCACGTGCACGTGAATATCTTTTTTCGTGAATATTGGTGGCTCGATTCCGAAATCCGTGGCACGGGACTGCACGTATGATTTTGCAGCCTGAATGGATTCCGTCATGACTTCACCAAGCTTACCCGTGATTGTCATTTTGCCTTTGCCTGGCACCATAACAGATTCAATGCTCAGCAACTCGCCGCCGACTTCAGTCCAGGCCAGACCAGTAACAACGCCAACCAGATCGTCAGTTTCAATTTCGCCGAAACGGTAACGTTTAACACCAGCATATTTGGCTAGATTGCGTTTCGTTACCTTGATGGATTTATCTTTGCCGGTAAGGATTTCCGTAATCGCTTTCCGCGCAAGATTTGCGATCTCGCGCTCAAGGTTTCGCACACCTGATTCCCGTGTGTAATAGCGGATCAAATCGCGCAAGCCTGATTCGGAAATAGACCACTCCCCGTCTTTTAGGCCGTGATTTTTGACCTGCTTGTCAACCAGATGCCGATTGGCGATTTCGATCTTTTCGTCTTCCGTGTACCCGGAAAGCCGGATCACTTCCATACGGTCAAGAAGCGGTGCGGGCATGTTCATGGTATTGGCGGTGGTCACGAACATAACGTCGGATAGGTCGTAATCGACTTCAAGGTAATGATCGTTAAACGCGTTGTTTTGCTCCGGATCGAGAACTTCAAGCAGAGCAGATGCCGGATCACCGCGCCAGTCGTTGCCCATCTTGTCGACTTCATCCAATAGGAACAGCGGATTTGATGACTTGGCCTTTTTCATACCCTGGATGACTTTACCCGGCATTGAACCAATGTAAGTCCGCCGGTGGCCGCGAATTTCCGACTCATCACGCACGCCGCCCAAAGACATCCGTACGAAATTACGCCCGGTCGCCCGGCCGATTGATTTCCCAAGAGACGTTTTGCCAACGCCCGGAGGGCCAACGAGGCACAGGATCGGACCTGAAACTTTGTTGGTGCGCTGTTGAACGGCCAAATATTCGATAATCCGCTCTTTGACCTTCTCAAGACCATAGTGATCCATATCCAGAATTTCCTGGGCTGCGCTCAGGTCTTTTTTAGTGCGCGTGCGTTTTTTCCACGGTATTCCAAGCATCCAGTCGAGGTAATTGCGGACCACGGTCGCTTCTGCCGACATAGGGCTCATGGATTTGAGCTTTTTAAGTTCGCCCAATGCCTTTTCCTCAGCCTCTTTACTGAGTTTGGTTTTCTTGATTTTTTCCTCGATCTCTGAGGTTTCGTCTTTGCCGTCGTCCGTTTCACCAAGCTCTTTCTGGATCGCTTTCAGTTGTTCGTTCAGATAGTACTCGCGCTGCGTCTTTTCCATCTGGCGTTTGACGCGGTTGCGGATTTTTTTCTCGACCTGAAGAACGCCAATTTCCGCTTCCATGTAGGAGTAGACGCGTTCGAGGCGTCCGGAAATTGATTCCGTTTCCAGCAATTCCTGCTTTTCGGAAATCTTCAAAGCCAAGTGCGATGCAATTGTATCGGCCAGCTTGCTTGGCTGTTCGATCTGATTGATCGATACCAGGACTTCCGGCGGGATTTTCTTGTTGAGTTTGATGTATTGTTCGAACTGTGCGACGACCGAGCGCGACAAGGCTTCAAGTTCCTGTTCATCATCATCGGCTTCATCAATGACCACTGCCTGCGCTTCAAAGAAGTCAGGATTTTCAGCAAAGTTGGTAATCCGTGCACGGGTCATGCCTTCGACCAGAACTTTGACAGTGCCATCCGGAAGTTTCAGGAGCTGAAGGACGGTTGAAACCGTGCCGACTTCGTAAATATCGTCAGGGTTCGGGTCGTCCTGGGCGGCATTCTTCTGGGCGACAAGTAAAATTTGTTTGTCGTCTTTCATCACGTCTTCAAGTGCGCGGACCGATTTGTCACGCCCAACAAAAAGCGGCACGATCATATGAGGGAAAACGACGATGTCGCGAAGAGGGAGAACCGGATATTGCTCGATGGGGTTGGTCACAGATTACCTGCCTTTTTTTGTTCCGGATTACGTGTTGTCACATTGGAAGAGGTGTAGAGCAGAGTTGGTCCTGCGGACCTGAATATGCAAGCCCGCGGGTCAACAAACGCCAAATTTTATGCGCTGGTCTCTACTTCATCCTTGCGATCAGAATAGATATAAAGCGGATTACCGTTATCTTCGGCCACTTCCTTGTTGATCATGATCTCTTCAACACCTTCCAGTTCGGGAAGGTCATACATGGTATCGAGAAGGATATTTTCCATGATCGAACGCAGGCCGCGTGCACCGGTTTTACGTTCAACGGCTTTCTCGGCAATTGCTTTCAGGGCACCATCTGAGAAGCCAAGATTCACATCTTCCATATCAAACAGGCGTTGGTACTGTTTGACCAATGCGTTCTTTGGCTTGGTCAAGATTTCGATAAGTGCGCCTTCATCAAGGTCTTGCAGCGTTGCAAGAACGGGCAGACGTCCGACGAATTCGGGGATCAGGCCGAACTTGAGCAAGTCTTCAGGCTCGACTTCAGCCAGAATTTCTCCGGTCTGACGTTCTTCAGGTGAGCGCACATCAGCACCGAAGCCAATTGAAGACCCTTTGCCACGAACAGAAATGATCTTGTCCAATCCGGCAAAAGCGCCACCGCAGATGAACAGAATATTCGTCGTATCGACCTGCAGGAATTCCTGTTGTGGATGCTTACGCCCACCCTGTGGGGGAACACTGGCAACAGTGCCTTCCATGATTTTCAGCAGGGCTTGCTGAACGCCCTCCCCTGATACATCACGTGTGATCGAGGGATTGTCGGATTTTCGGGAAATCTTATCGACTTCATCAATGTAGACGATGCCGCGCTGGGCACGCTCGACATTGTAATCAGCAGATTGCAGCAACTTGAGGATGATGTTTTCAACATCCTCACCAACGTAGCCAGCTTCCGTCAGGGTCGTTGCGTCGGCCATCGTAAACGGAACATCAAGGATGCGCGCCAATGTCTGCGCAAGAAGTGTTTTACCGCAGCCGGTCGGACCAAGTAGCAGAATATTTGATTTTGTCAGTTCGACTTCGTTGCCGGATGCCCCTGCAGTTGAGCCGTGGCTCAGGCGTTTGTAATGGTTGTGAACTGCGACCGACAGGACGCGTTTGGCACGGCTCTGTCCAATGACATAGTCGTCGAGAACTTCACAGATATCGCTCGGGTTCGGTACACCGTCACCGGTTTTCACCAAGCTGGTTTTATGTTCTTCGCGGATGATGTCCATGCACAACTCGACGCATTCATCACAAATGAATACGGTCGGCCCGGCAATAAGCTTGCGGACCTCATGCTGGCTCTTGCCACAGAACGAACAATACAGCGTGTTCTTTGAGTCACTGCCTGTGGTTTTGCTCATAAATACTCCGTTCGAAAATCCGGCGTTAATAGCGTATATTACGCAGTCGAGACCGGCACATACAATGCAAAAACTGGCCTATCTAAGCCATATGCGCACGAACCAGCCGTCTTATGTCCCGATTCCCACTAGGAATTGTAACAATTGGCGCAGTTTCGTCTGCTGTATTGAAGATATAATGAAAGATCGGGATTAAAAGAGGAAAGCCCGAATTAATCTTCAGATTTTTCCGAATCATCCAAATCTGATTCGTCGTCCTCGGTCGGGCGATTTTCAACCACCTGATCAATCAAGCCGAAATCCTTCGCCTCTTCCGGCGACAAATAACTGTCGCGCTCAACTGCTTTTTCTATTACGTCGAGTTTTTGTCCTGTGTGTTCGACGTAGATATTGTTCAGGCGTTCACGGATTTTCAGGATTTCGCGGGCCTGAATTTCAATGTCGGTCGCCTGCCCCTGCGCCCCGCCTGAAGGCTGGTGGATCATCACGCGCGCATTCGGCAGCGCATAACGTTTTCCTGGTGTGCCTGCACAAAGAAGCAGGGAGCCCATTGATGCGGCCTGACCGATGCAGACTGTGGAGATGTCTGGACGGATGTAATGCATGGTGTCATAAATCGCGAGCCCTGACGTGACCACGCCACCTGGCGAATTGATGTAAAAGGAAATGTCTTTGGTCGGGTTTTCCGATTCAAGGAACAGTAACTGCGCACAAATTACGCTCGCCACTTCGTCATTGACGCCGCCGGTCAGGAAGATGATCCGTTCTTTCAGCAGGCGCGAATAGATATCATAGGACCTCTCGCCGCGGTTTGTCGTCTCGACGACCATCGGGATAAGGCTGTTCATATAAATATCCATGGGTGCGCTCATTTGGCGATTGTCCTTACTTTGAATGAATGCGCCCCGTGGCAGCAAGCCACCACGGGGCGCTAATCTTGATTGTTACCTAGTCTTTCTTAGCCGCTTTTTTGGCCGGAGCCTTCTTTTTCTTCGGTGCGGCTTCTTTATCCGTGTCGTCCTTGGCTTTTGCCTTGGCCTTTTTGGCTTTTTTGGCAGGCTTTTTAGGTTCTTCGGATTCTGCCTCAAGGATTTTCATCAGTTCGGCCATGGTGACGTCTTTTTCCGTCACATTCGCCATCTCGAGAATGAAGTCGACGACTTTTTCTTCGTAAAGCGGTGCGGTCAGTTGCTGCATGGCTTCTTCGTTCTGCTGATAGAACTCCATAACCTGCTGTTCCTGACCCGGATAGCGGCGTGATTCTTCCATCATGGCGCGTGTAACATCTTCCTGATTGATCTGGATGTTGTTTTCGCGACCAATTTCGGAAAGCAGCAGGCCTAAGCGGACACGGCGTTGAGCTATTTTCTCGAACTCATCGCGCTGCTCTTCTTCGCTACCTTCATCCTCAGCAGGCTCTTCGTTACCTGACTCCGCAGCCTGTTTTTTCTGGTCTTCGTATTGCTGCCAGATGGTGTTGAATTCGTTTTCAACAAGCTTCGCAGGTGCTTCGAATTCACACGTATCGGCCAACTCATCAAGTAGTGCGCGTTTCAGACGAAGGCGTGCCAGCTGCTTGAGCTCACGGCCCTGCTCTTCAATTACCGTCTCGCGGAGCTTATCAAGACTTTCGAGGCCAAGCTTTTTGGCCAGATCATCATCGATCGCCGCCGGAGTGGATTCGCGAATTTCTTTAACCTTCACTTTGAAGACAGCATCCTTGCCAGCAAGTTCGGCAGCACCGTATTCATCCGGGAATTTGACGTTCACCTCGGTTTCGTCGCCCGCGTTGGTACCGACCAACTGATCTTCAAAGCCTGGGATAAAGCTGTTGGAACCGAGTTCCAGCTGATAGTCATCAGCCTTGCCGCCCGGGAACTCTTCGCCATCGACGCTGCCGACAAAATCAATCACAAGCACGTCACCGCTTTTGCATTTACGCTTTTTGGTGATCGGCTCGGACGTCTTGTTGCCGTTGGCGATGTTCTGAAGGGCTTCGTCTACTTCGCTGTCATCCGGTTTCGGGTTCAAGCGTTCGATCTTCAGTTTGGCAAAATCGACGGGTTTGATTTCCGGTAGAAGCTCGACTTTGATGGTATACTCGAGATCCTTGCCATCCTCGAACGAAGTGATTTCGATTTCCGGCTGCATGGCAGGGCGGATACCCTTCTCTGCCATTGCCTGTTGGGATGAATCACCAACCGCGCGCTCCAGAATTTCTCCCATAATGGAAGGTCCGTAGCGCTTACGGAGCATGGCAACCGGCACCTTGCCAGGGCGGAACCCCGGAAGTGACGCCGTTGACGCCATCTCCTTGAGGCGGTTGCTGACTTTTTCTTCGATATCTTTCGCGGGCAAGCTAACTTGATATTCGCGGCTTAGCCCTTCGGATTTGATTTCTGTGACCTGCATAAATATTCCAACCGAAATGAGTGTGGGTTACCCGTCTTGAATACTGTGATCGGGTAAACGTGGATCAATTAACCCTGATGTCTTTCTTGTGCTCTCCTGGACGACTGGATTGGTGCGGGCGAAGGGACTCGAACCCCCACGACTTTCGTCACCAGAACCTAAATCTGGCGCGTCTACCAATTCCGCCACGCCCGCACGCTCCTACTCACCCAGCGGCGAGAGCGGCGACACTCTATATCATTAATCCTCACTGTCAATTGCCTGAATCAGGCCGTAAATTCTCATGAGTAATCCCCGGATATTATGGGTTTCAGCCCTTCTGGATATTCTTCAAACCGCTTGATGCACTGATCGTCAAAAAGCCGGAATAGGCTTCGTGATTTTCTTCGATGGCATTCAGGTCATAAAGATAGTTGATCATGATCCCGGCGGACTGCTGAAGACCGTTTCCAGAATGATCGCCCATCCAGTTCAGGCGTTCCATAATAGCACCGTTTGAGAGATGGAAATTGGCAACCGGATCAAGGGCCCGCCCGCCCCTGCCTTTCTCGTTGATCAGATAGGTCGCGCAAAGACGTAGCAACGGCCCGCGCATGACGCTTCTGATATTCTCATCATCAGCCCAGTCCGAACTGGACAGCACAGATTTCAGCACACCCTTGGCACCGCCTTTTCGTCCCATCGCCGCATTTAGCGCCTTGCGCTCTGCGGGTTTCAGAAGCCCCGCTCGGCCTTCGCTGATCGCTTTGTTCAACCACCCCATGAACCCGGGGATTGGCGACAGGGTTGAGAAGGTCTTGAGATTTGGATGTTCATTGGTCAGCTGCCCAACCACGCGTTTGATCAGAAAGTTGCCAAAACTGATCCCGGCCAGGCCTTTCTGGGCGTTTGAGATCGAATAGAAGATCGCCGTATTGGCGTTATCGGGGTTGCCAACGGGCGCGTTCTCATCAAGCAGGGCCTGCACATCGCCGGACAGGTGGTCAACCAAAGCGACTTCAACGAAAATCAATGGCTCGTCCGGCATGCGTGGGTGGAAATAGGCAAAACAGCGCCGATCTGAATCGAGGCGGTTTTTCAGATCATCCCAGCTCTCAATGGCGTGTACGGCTTCATAGGCGATCAGTTTTTCCAGCAGTGCGGCGGAGGATTTTTCCCACGTGATGCGGCGAAGTTCCAGAAAATCCACATCAAACCACGACGTCAGCAGGTTTTTCATGTCCTGCTCAAGTCCCTTGAGAAGCGGGTCCTTGCGAGCTAGCGGTAACAGATCGGCCCGCATATCAACCAGAAACTTAACACCTTCCGGCAATGCATTGAATTGAGTAAGTAATTTAACTCTTGGCGCTTCCAGTGCGCGCCTGAGCGCTGCCTCGGCCTCAGAGCGTTCCTTCGCATTACTGGCCCGGCGCACCACACCAATCGCATTGTCAACCAGATCACGATTAAGATCGAATTCTTCCGCCAGCAGCCGCAAAAATCGCTCTTTCCCGGTCGTATCAAGGGCAAGATAAACATGCCCCAGTGCCGCCGCCCGGGCGCGGGCCGACACCTCGCCGCCTTTGGCTTCCAGACATTCATGCATCTGTACACGAATGCGTTCCAGATCCCCATCTGGCAGGTCCGGCCGATTCCCGGCAACACTTGCATCATAGGAAGCCCCGGCAATGTTCTGCCAGCCAGCTTTCAGATTTTTAAGGGTCCGATCAAGGAACCCGGATTTCGCTTGAATATTCATGTATTAAAGGTCAATCAATTGTCCACAGTTTGCAAGATGACAGTTCAATATATGGGCGATTACGATGTGCCCCGCAATTGGACGGCCTGTGTTAAAAACCACAATCCCATTTACCCCAACACATCACAACAAATCACAACATTTTTCGAGGTATGGGTTTTCTGAGAGGAAAAAGGCCGGAATTCAGCCATTTCGAATATTTATGAACCGTCAAAAACACAACATTTCCCCAATAAACCCCAACATTACCCCTACATTTTTGGAAAATGTAGGGGTAATGGGCAACATCCAAAAATACAAACATCCCATCTCGCCGGAAAACACCCAGCCTGGATTTGATATAGCCTATGGAAATGTCATTTTTATGACGATGATCGAGGTTAAAATCTGCGCCTGAAGCCACAAGCCAACATACGGAGTCACCGCCCTCTTGAAAAATAATAACGTTTAAGTTAGACAGTAATCGCGTTCGAGCTCCTCATTAACACCTACTCATCCCCCGTTCATACCCGTTTCACTGAGATGTAATGCCGATGGGATATGTTTTTATAGGACTGCAGGATTTCTGAACTGAGTAATTGTTTGAAAACTGACCACAAGCTCTGGAGACTCGAATATTATGGGCGAATATACTTCTTTAATGGTGTTGGGCGCCGTTGCAGTTATCACCGGGATCGGCGGCTTTTTGATACACCGCGGCCTCAACCCCAAATCTTCCGCCAAGGCCAAAGCTGGCCGCAAACCCGCCGGCAAAGCCGCAGCCAAAAAAGGCCGCAAGGGGACAAAGGATACCTTCGTACAGGATATCAATTTAGATATGCCTGAGGAAAAGGGCGGGGTCTGGCAGGACGACGATATGCACAAGCTCAAAGAAGGAAAGGATAAGGGGGTCTACAAGGGAGACGGTAGGATCAAGGATGACGACGGAGAATACGAAAGCTGGGAAAAGTATTCTTGATCTTCGGTTCGTTCCGAAACTTATCATTTAGATTTTGACACCTTGAAAAATTGCCCCATCTGACGGGCCCCTTCACGCTTGCAAGACGATTTGATTACGGTTTTTATGCGCGTATTTCACGGTTCCTGAAAATCAACCCAAGACGCTAAGGTCAAAGTTATGAAAGCGCATATCGTACTTGCCCATCCAGAACCCCAATCCTTCAACGCACACCTTGCTGAATTAGCGCGAGATACACTTACAAAAAGAGGCTGGAGCGTATCGACAACCGATCTGTATGGGACCGGGTTTGATCCGTGCGAAAAAGCTGAGCATTACAAAAATCAATTGGACGATCTGCGCTTCGACGCGCAATCGGAACAACGCCATGCCTCAGCCAATAAGACGCTGCCAGCGGAAGTCCAGGCAGAGATTGATCGGCTTGATCAGGCAGATTTACTGATCTTGCAATATCCAATGTGGTGGCACCTGCCGCCAGCAATTCTCAAGGGCTGGCTCGACCGTGTTTTTGCCTATGGTGAGGTCTATAAGAGCGACTTCAGGTTTGATAAAGGCCGTTTCGTGGGCAAAAAGTCCCTGCTGTCTTTAACGGTTGGCACCAGTGCGGATACCTATGCGTACAACGGTCGAAGCGGGGATATCGACCTGCTTTTATGGCCGGTTAATTTTTCCCTCGCCTATGTTGGTTTCGATATCCTGAATGCCCATGTGGCTTACGGTGTTGAAGCGGGATTGAGATATTCCGATCCCCATGAAATTGAACAACGTTTACAAAATATCCAGGATGCCTACGTATCCCGCCTCCAGAACATAGAGAACGAAGCAGGACTTCCGTTCAATAGTATGGATGATTGGGGGGCAAACGGGCGGATAAAAGATACCTCCCCCGCTTACGGCCCGTTTATACGACATCGCGAAGTCCTCGACGTCAGTTAGGTCGTTTGGGTCACGGTCATCCCCGTAACACCCGTTAACACCACGTTCGAATCCCGTTTATCCGCATGAAACACAGGCGGGCTATATTCACCTCAGTTGCTTAATCGGACGTGGCCCCCCACACGTTTTCGATTTAAGCGCATCCAAACTTGTCCGCCGGGGCTTCGGTTCCGGCGGATTTGGACACCGCCCTTCTTACATCTTTAAAATTGTCCAGCGGCGGTCTTTCGTGCCGATGGCGTCGGTGATCCCTTCGCCTTTGTAAATCCCGATCCCGATGCCTCTCCTTTTAAGACGCACCCAATTGCGTCATTTGGATTAACCCGCCATAATTGCTGGCATGAATGAAATTCACCGCAAGCGCTGGCATGACAGGCCTTGGCCCTACTTGGCCTTTTCGTTCGTGGTGGCTGCCGTGTTGGCTGAGTTCGAATTTGGCTGGCTTGAAATTTTGCATGAATGGCAGACGTTGGCTGCAGGTCTTATTGCCCTCTACGCAGCGGTGCTGGCTGTACGTAAAGTATCCGATCAGATCAAACAGACGGAGAAACTCCATGAGGATACCCGCGTTCGTAAATATAAAGCTGCCCGGGCTGTAATGCCCCTCGCCCTTGCCCGCATCTGCACCTACGCCACGCAGAGCAAAGACTATGCAAAACAGTTCAATCGGGTTGGCAGGGACGCCGGTCCTAAGAAGCCTCAAATTCCAAAAATGCCTGACGATGTCATAGTAGCCTTTCGAGACATTGTGGAATTTTCGGATGGTGACGTCGCTGATGCTGTGACTGATTTTATATCGGAGATCCAAGTCCAAAGTGCTCGCCTTGAAGACGTGGATTCTAATATGGTTGGTGCAAAAGACCTGGCCATTGCTGATGCAGCCGCGTTGTACGTTGATGCAGCAAAGTTCTTCTCTTATGCCCGCAAAGAAACTGAAATTTTGCCGAAGCGGCCGACGCGAGAAGAGATCATCCTCCAACTCACTCATTGGGGATTCGATGACAAATCGCACGCCGCAATTCTTCGCAACGTGCCGCTCGGTTAGCACACTTGATTGTAGGCAGTTTTCCATCTTAAGACCCTCCTTAGTGGGTTATGCAGTTTCGGTGCCGAGCGTTCCGACTCCCTTGTCTGGTCCTTGAAATTGCCAAATTGGGAAGTGTTCGGTATATAGCCAACACTGAAGAATATTGGGGTTGCCTTGTTCCTTCTGACCGGAATCTTCCTTGTGGTTGTTTTTATATATGGATGCCGAATGGTTTTTGGCGGAGTGCGGCTGTGCATGGACGCCAAAACAGAAGTCAAAGGGTGGATCATCTTGCTCCTGGGCACATTGCTTGTGCTATATTCGGGATGGGTTCTCATATCGGGCTTTCAGTATGTTCATTGGTGACTTTTGAACCTGGTAGTCAGGACACGATGTTGTAAGCGTGAATCCAATACCGCTTACCGTTCGCGTCGTTTTCCACATAGAGCCGGTCCTGAGCCGTCCTGATGACCGTGCCGCTTTGAGAATTCCACACCCTCGACCGTCGCCAATGCAACGGCTGTTCAGGCGGATACAGACGTGCGACCAGGTCGGCCATATTGGCCTTGGCCGCGTTTATTTGGCTGTACGCATCTTTGATCGGATCGTTGTTCATTTCCGTACCTCGCTCCTTTTGAGGTTACCCGTGTTCGCTCGTGCCATTTTCCAAGAGTGGAAAATTTCTGAGATTGACACGGCATGCCATGCAATGGTTGATTCTATCCATGATAGACAAGCCCGACGCGAGCATGATTAAGGAAACACTTCGTAGGCTTGACCGTATGGTCGATGCCCTTGTTGAAGGTATTAAGGTTCCAGTTAGGCTGATCCGGTATTGCAGAGATAAAAACCGTTTGATGGCACTGATACGTACCACCCTGATAATTGGGCTCTACTTCATTTGGGTCGACGAATCTAACGCGACTGTCTGTGCCGACGAATGTGATGCGAACAGCGATCTGATACACAGCGAAATGATCCGCAATTACGGTCTGCTCGTCGCCGCTTTTGGCGCTGGTGCGCTCGCTTTCTGGCGAAGTATCATTAACCAGCAGCAAGCGAATATTACAAAGCAAGGTCACATTACTGAACGATTTTCGAAGGCGTCCGAGATGCTTGGCAGCAAGGAACTCCCGGTACGGCAAGGTGGAATTTACGCACTCTGGGGGCTCGCAGATGAGTATCCCGGCCGCTATCAGGAAGTTGTCTGGAACCTTCTTCGCGCATTCGTCCGGAATCCGCCGCATAATACCGAGCTCAATTTGATCGATCATGTTCGCCCCGATCAGGTCCGCCCCGACAATCAGGCAATTCTTGATCTTCTTGTAACTAAAGAGACGGTGCAACTTAGAGATACAGTTGGCTATCAACTGAACCTGAGCAATTCGAACTTGAGCGGGGTGAACCTGAGCGGGGCGAACCTGCGCGGGGCGGACCTGAGCGGGGCGAACCTGAGTGGAGCGGACCTGAGCCGGGCGAACTTGATCGTGTTGGACTTGAGCGGGTTGGACTTGAGCGAAGCGAACCTGAAAAGGGCAAACCTGGACAGTGCAAACCTGAGCAGGGTGAATCTGCAAGGGGCGGACCTGAGCGGGGCAAACCTGAACGGGGCGGACCTGAACAGGGCGAATCTGTTCGCGGCGAACCTGAGCGGGTTGGACCTGAGCTGGGCGGACCTGAGCAGGGCAAACCTGATCGGGGCGAACCTGAGCGGAGCGACCCTGAGCGGAGCGGACCTGAGCGGGGCGAACCTGGGGGATGCGAGGAATTTGACACAACAACAGTTGGATGAGGCCTGCCAAAACCCCGATGCCGATGCCCCCAGACTTCCTGATGGCCTCGAATGGCATGGCCGTATCTGTGAGAGGTACAAAGAATAGATCACTCATTTCGTCACCTTTTCCCTTTCCCGCTATCCATACGTATTGAGGAATCGCAATCGGGAGGACTTTCAGGAACGGCGGAACTCTGCGGAACCACGACTTTTCCCGAAAACCCTTCCGCTTGGTCAAATGGCACTCGTAAACAGCCATTTTCTGCGTATCCCTTAAGGTCTGGGCACCTGTCGCAGTGTTCCCACTCAGTCATTGGAAGGGCCTTTCCCGCTTGGGGACATTTCGGAAAGCGAGACCACCGTCAGAAACCCGTCACCATAGACGGCGCCGGTATCAATAAAATAGGCGTTGCCGTGATGGATAACCTGTTGAACTGAGGTGTGGCCGTGTATCGTCTTATAAACGCCCTTCACATGGGTATGAACCCCGAAGCGGATCCACGTCCGCCCCCAAATCATGCGCTTAACCATTTCCGGTGATGGGTCTAGCGCGTCAGCCCAGTCCTCGCTAGGTGGCTCGGCGTGGCAGATGCCAACACGGCCGTTCGGCGTGTCCACGGTGATCGCGTAGGGGATATTTGTGCGGACGTATTGCGCCAATTCCCAAAGCTCATTTAGGTCAACGTCTTGGTGCCAACTGCCGCCGTTCATCACCCATGCGGTTGGGTCCGCGCCATCAAGGATCGACTCCATCATAAATACTTCATGGTTCCCGATAACGGCATGGAACCACGGCTCTTTAATCAACCGAAGGCACGCCATATTCTGTTTGCCGCGATCCGCTAAATCGCCGACGGAAAACATGCGATCAACATTTTGGTCAAACGCGATGTCCTCCATGCTGTCTTTAAGCGCGTCAAAACATCCATGTAGATCACCGACAATGTAATCCCGTCCTATACTATTTTGAGAAAATGACCGGTGCCCGACCAATGTTTTCGTTCCTTTGTCTCAATAGGGACAGAGCCGAACGAGCGTATGATGTCGTTCAGCGCCTCACGGGCAGCGAATAAGGCGTTTTCTATGTGGTTGATGCGTTAATCGCACCCATGTAGTGAGTGTAACACAATGCCCGGGGGCGGCTGGTCCATGGACGCGGTTTCGGGGGTATGCTCGGAAGGCTTAGTAAAAATCTGGTCTCGTTCAACTCAGCTCAAGCAGTACATTCGGTATCAAATCCGGCAAATCCTCGGCAATCAGGCCGGGACCAAACAATTCCCCTGCCCGCCCATGAACCCAGGCCCCGGCAGCGGCGGCGTCAAATGGTGCCATGCCCTGCGCGCAAAGCCCGGCGATCAGCCCCGCCAGCACATCGCCCGACCCGGCGCTCGCCAGATGCGGCGTGCCGCTGGTATTGACGGCGGCGCGGCCGTCCGGGGTGGCAATTACCGTGTCCGGGCCTTTCAAAAGGATGGTTGCGCCCGACAGTTCCGCAGCCTTTCGCGCCCGTGTCAGCTTGTCGCCCCGTGTCAGCTTGTCGCCATTGGCATCAAACAGGCGGGCAAACTCGCCTTCATGCGGCGTCAGGATGTGGTTTTCGTTCAATTTGTCGAATAATGCGCCCGGGTTATCCGCAAAGGCCGTCAGGGCGTCGGCGTCGAGAACAACACGCTTGTCGGTCTCCAGCGCCAGCATGACCAGTTTGCGTGTCGTTTCATCGACGCCCATACCCGGTCCGATGAGGACGGCATTTTTACGGACGTCATCCAGCAGGGTCTCGAACTCGGCGCTGTTGTTCATGGTCGCGATGATATTGCCGGGCAATCCCGAACGATAGATCCCGCCAACGCTTTCAGAGGCCGCGATGGTCAGCATCCCGGCCCCGATCCGCCGTGCACCCAATGCCGCCAGTTGTGCCGCACCCGTCATCTCCCGGCCGCCGGTGATGATCAGATGCCCACGATCAAACTTGTGGCCGGCAGCTTTCGGCCAGGGGAAACGATGCAGCCAGAGATCCGGGTCGTTCGAGAAGGTTTTTGGCTGAATGGCGTTCAGAACCCCGTCTTCAATGCCGATATCGGCGACAATCAGCTCGCCAACCCGGTCGCAGCCTGGCATCAGCAAATGCCCCGGTTTGGCGCGAAAGAAGGTCACCGTAAGCTGGCATTCTGGCGCCGCACCGAGTATCTCTCCCGTATTGCCATCAACGCCGCTTGGCGCATCGACGCCAACGCATTCAAGCCCGCGGGTATTAAGGGCGGTGATCATCTCAAGCGCCGTGCCGTCCAGCGGGCGGGCCAGCCCGGCCCCGAACAGGGCATCAACAACCAGTGGCTCATCGCTCAGGATATCAACAGTGAGGCTTTCCGTTGTGCCCGTCCAGAGTTTCGCGTGGTGAAGCGCGTCGCCTGCCAGTTGCTCGATATTGCCGAGAAGTGCCAATCGGACCGGCCAACCCAAATTGTGCAGGAGCCGCGCCACAACAAAGCCATCGCCGCCGTTGTTGCCGGGGCCGCAAAGGATCGCAACCGGGCGTTTCTCCCAACGCTCAATGATTTCATCGACAATCGACGCCCCGGCATTTTCCATCAACACGACGCCCGGCACGCCGCCCTCAATGGTCAGGCGGTCCGCTGTGTACATTTCCTCAACAGTCAAAAGCGTCGAAAGGGTCATCTTTTCTACCCAGGTTGGGGTTGCTGATGCGGCGCAATTCTCGTAACTCACTATATCGCTCATATCATAATCGCATGGGCTGGGTTCGGAAATGATTTCGCTCAGCCAGGGGGAAAGAAATGAAAGCCGTTTTACTGAGAACCGCAACCGGACCAGATGATCTTGAAGTTGTCGAGATGCCCGACCCTGTCCCTGGCCCCGGCGAAGTTCTGGTCCGGATGCGGGGCGCGTCTCTGAATTACCGCGATACCCTGATCGTGCGTGGCGGTTATCGCAAACAACAAAAGCTCGAAAACCTGATTCCGGTTTCCGACGGTGCCGGGGAAGTCGCAGCGCTTGGCGACGGGGTCAGTGAGTTCGCCATCGGCGACCGGGTCACGGCGCTCTTTTGTCAGGACTGGATTAGTGGCGAGCCTGATGTGGAAACGATTGAGAGCCATTTTGGCCGCAATCTTGACGGTATGCTTTGCGAATTCAAGGTGTTCAGGCCACATAATCTGGTCAAAACACCAGACACAATAACGGATATCGAAGCCGCCGCTCTGCCCTGCGCGGCCCTGACGGCCTGGAGTGCGATTGTCACTGAAGGTCGGGTCAAGCCGGGGGACCTGGTGTTAACGCAAGGCACCGGCGGGGTGTCACTGTTCGCGATGCAGTTTGCCAAAATGGCTGGAGCCAAAGTGATTGTGACGTCATCCAGCGACGGCAAACTGAGGCGCGTCCTTGAAATGGGCGCGGATGAGACGATCAACTACCGGACCGATGAAGCCTGGGGCAAGACGGCGCTCGAAATGTCAGGCGGGCGCGGCATTGATAACGTGGTTGAACTGGGCGGCACGAAAACCCTCAAGCAATCCCTGATCGCCGTTCGACCGGGCGGCACGCTGTCGATGATCGGTGTGCTGTCAGGTGCTACGTTTGGAGAGATTCTCCTGCCCTTCGTGGTCAGCCGCAAAGTCCGGATGCAGGGGGTCACGGTCGGCAGCCGAAGCGACATGCAGGACATGCTCCGCGCCATGGAGGCCCACACGATCAAGCCGGTGGTCGACAAGGTGTTCCCCATTGATCAAGCCGCAGCCGCCTTCCACCATCTCGAATCCGGGACGCATTTCGGCAAGGTTTGTATTGAGATTTGAGGGCACTGCTCCTTAAGAGCGATTTCAGGGTCCGCCTCCGTGCTGAAGGCGTCGAACTCTAACAACAGAATATCAAACCAGTTCCCTCTTCCCCATTGACTTTTCTGTGTGCTCTTATTAGAACAAATCATGAACAATAATCAGAAAACGTCTGTGAAAAAAGTCAATACGGTGGCTGTTCTGGCGGGGTTGCGCCAGAAACTGGCGACGCTGGAGCATGGGGTTTCTGGTAGCGGGCAGTGCTCTGCGGTGCCGTTTGGGATTGGTGAAATTGATGCGGCCCTGCCCTGGGGGGGGCTGGCGTCCGGGATGGTTCATGAGGTTGTCGGTGGTGATGGCGGGCATGCGGCCCTTGGTTTTTGCTCCGCCCTTCTGGCGCGCTTTGCACAAGATCGCGGCATGAGGCGTTCGAACGTGTTGTGGTGCCGGGGGCGAAACGATCTTTATGCGCCAGGGTTGCTGTCGTTCGGACTTGATCAGGATCGCCTGTTATTGGCCGAGGTCAGCAAGGATCGCGACATCCTCTGGGCTATGGAAGAAGGGTTGCGGAGCGGTGCTTTGACTGCCGTTCTGGGGGAACCCTCAACTCTGACAACAACGGCGCTCCGGCGTTTGCAACTGGCGGCGGAAACTGGCGGAACAGCAGCGTTTTTGCTGCGCCCTAGAGGGAGTGCCAATGTGCCCGGCCCGATTGCCACACGCTGGCAGGTATCCGCCCTGCCCAGCCTTGGGCGTGATTTTTACGGGGCCAGACCGCTCGGGCAACCACGGTGGCAGTTGGAACTGGTTCGCTGCCGGAACGGAAGTGTTGGCAGGTGGAGCGTCGAGTGGCGGGATGGCAGGAGGAAAGGAACAACAGATGAAACGGCGCGTGGTTTCGCTCTGGCTCCCGACCTTCGCGACGGACCGGATCAGACGGCAGCAACTCAGGATAAAAACACCGACGCCGACAGCAGTGCACGAATGGCCGGATAAACCGCTGGCGAGTATCAGCGCCGGACACGGCGGGGTTCGCATTGTTGCCGTTAACCGCGCTGCCGAGGTTGCCGGATTACGGCCTGGTTTGGCGCTAACTGATGCGCGGGCGCGGGTTGGTGAACTGGAAACTTTCGATGCTGACCCCGAAGGTGATCTCGCCGCGCTTAAATCCCTCGCCCTCTGGTGCGCGCGGTATACCCCGTGGAGCGGCTTTGATGCGAGCGCCAGCGGCGTGTGGCTGGAGATCACCGGGGCGGCCCATCTGTTTGGCGGAGAGCGGATGATGCTGGAGGATCTAGGCGAACGTCTGGGCGTATTCGGTTACGCCCATTCCCTCGCCGTTGCCGATACCCCCGGCGCCGCCTGGGCAGTGGCGCGTTACCGGCGTGGTGATGTGCAGATCGTGCCGTCCGGGGAACAGAAAGCAGCACTCGTTGATTTGCCGGTGGCTGCACTCCGGCTGGCCGGGAAAACCGTGGAAGGGCTGCACCGTCTGGGTTTGCGCAATGTTCGTGATTTGCTGAACGCGCCGCGTGCACCACTTGTCTCACGCTTCGGGGCTGAGCCGATCCACCGCCTTGATCAGGCATTGGGCGAGGTCAACGAGGCCATCCCCCCGCTCCGCCCAACCCCACAGTTTCGTGCGCGTATGGCCTTCGTTGAACCCATTGCCCAGACCGATGATGTGATCGAAGCTTTGGCGCAATTGCTGGGCGCGGTTTGCCGACAGCTTTTGCAGGCTGGCCTTGGCGCAAGGCGTCTTTGTCTGACATGCTGCCGGGTCGATGGCACGACGCAGGAGCGCACCATCGGCACCAGCCGTGCGGGGCGCGACCCTGAACCGCTGGCGCGACTGTTTCGTGAAAAAATCGACGGCCTTGATGCCGGGTTTGGTATCGAGGCAATGATCCTGTCTGTTGCGGCGACCGATCCGCTGGCCTCGGAACAGGATGAAATGGCGTCCTCGGCGGGGCGGGATCAGGACCAGGCGCTTGGCCATCTTGTTGACCGTCTGGGCAATCGCTTTGGCCCCGAGCGGGTCCGCCATCTGCAAAGACAGGCCCGCCATGCCCCTGAACGCGCCAGCAGAACGGTTTCTGCCCTGGTGCCATCAAAGCCCGCTGACGTCATGGGAGACAATGCCCCGGCGGCCCCCCGGCCCTTGCGTCTGCTGCCCTGGCCGGACCCGATTGATGTCATTGCCCCGGTGCCTGATGCGCCACCGTTGCTGTTTCACTGGCGCCATCGCCCGCATCGCATTATCCGCGCCGACGGGCCGGAGCGTATTACGCCGGAATGGTGGCGCGAAGACCCGGAGTTGTTGAACATATCAACGGAACGCATTCGCGATTATTACCGGGTTGAGGACACGGATGGGCAACGCTTCTGGGTCTTTCGCGCAGGCTTCTACCGGCCCGGCCAAGCCCCTAAATGGTATCTGCACGGCTTCTTCCCATGAACGTCTATGCCGAATTGCAAGTTGCCAGCAATTACAGTTTCCTGCGCGGGGCCTCGCATCCGGAAGAGCTGATGGAAACAGCGGCCATGCTGGGGTTGAAGGCCATTGCATTGACCGACCGAAACAGCGTTTCCGGGATCGTGCGTGCGCATAAGGCAGCGAAATCGGTGGGGATACAGTTTATCCCTGGCGTGCACCTTGATCTGGACGATGGCCCGCCGCTGCTCTGCTATCCGACCGATCGCGCCGCTTATGGCCGTCTGACCCGCCTGCTGACACTGGGGAAACGGCGTGCGGTGAAGGGCGATTGCCGTCTCATGCTGGCCGATATTCTTGAAAGTTCTGAATTTGCGGGTGGCGAGGGACAGGTCGTGCTGGTGCCAGCCCCGGAAACCCCGGACAGGCGGTTTGCCGAGGTGCTTCAGAAATTGAAGTTAAAACTTAAACATAGAATCTATCTGTCTGTTTCCATTCTTTACAGGGGCGATGACATTGGTCGGATTTCGGATATATCGGAAATCGGGGCCGAGATCGGAATCCCGCTGGTCGCGACCAACGATGTGCATGCCCACCACCCCGGCCGCAGAGCCTTGCAGGATGTACTCAGTTGCATTCGCGAAGGCTGCAGGCTGGATGAGGCCGGGTATCGTCTGTTTGCCAATGCGGAACGTCATCTGAAGGCGCCGGATGAAATGGCGCGGCTGTTTTCGGATTGGCCGGACTGGATCGCGCGCACGGCTGAGATCGCCGAACGTTGCACCTTTTCGCTTGATGAATTACGCTACGAATACCCGGTCGACCCGGTCCCGGCCGGGACAACACCGCAGGACGAACTTACCCGTCTGACCTGGGAGGGGGCGGCAACGCGCTACCCTGAAGGCACGCCGGACAAAGTAACCAGACAGCTTGAGCATGAACTGGCATTGGTTGGAGAGCTTGGCTTCGCGCCTTATTTTCTGAGCGTTCATGACATTGTCCGTTTCGCCAATTCGCGCGGCATTCTGTGCCAGGGGCGCGGGTCGGCAGCCAATTCTGCGGTCTGTTACTGCCTGGGCATCACTGCGGTTGACCCGGCGCGTATGGATTTACTGTTTGAGCGCTTTGTCAGTGCGGAGCGCGACGAGCCACCGGATATTGATGTGGATTTCGAGAACGCGCGTCGTGAAGAGGTTATCCAGTACGTCTATGAGAAATACGGGCGCGAGCGTTCCGGGATGACGGCGACGGTGATCACGTATCGGACCAAAGGCGCGCTTCGCGAGGTTGGCAAGGTGATGGGCTTGTCGGACGACATCATCACGACTTTGCAAAGCAGCGCCTGGCGGCGGTCCTGGGATGAAATCAGTGATGATGATATCGCCGGGTCAGGTCTTGATCCGAGCGATCAGACACTCCGCCTCTGTCTGCGTCTGGCCGGGGAAATTCGTGGCTTCCCGCGCCATTTGTCGCAGCATACGGGGGGCATGGTAATGACCCGCTCGCGCCTTGATGAAGTGGTGCCGATCTCCAACGCGGCGATGGCGGATCGAACGGTGATCGAATGGGACAAGAATGATCTGGATACATTGGGGATCCTGAAGATCGATATCCTGGCCCTTGGCATGCTGACCTGCATCCAGAAAACCTTTGATCTGGTTGCCGGGCATCATCACCGAAGCCTCACGCTGGCCGGTGTTCCGGCGAAGGATAAAGCGACTTATGACATGCTGTGCCGGGCGGACTCGGTCGGTGTTTTTCAGGTCGAGAGCCGGGCCCAGATGAGCATGCTGCCGCGCCTCAAGCCCCGCAGCTTCTATGATCTGGTGATCCAGGTCGCGATTGTACGCCCCGGCCCCATTCAGGGCGATATGGTACACCCCTATTTGCGTCGCCGTGATGGCATCGAAGCGGCTGAATTTCCCTCAGAAGCGCTCCGCCATGTTCTTGGAAAAACCCTTGGTATTCCTTTGTTTCAGGAACAGGCCATGAAGATTGCCATCGTCGGCGCCGGGTTCACCCCCGCCGAGGCCGACGCATTGCGCCGGGCGCTGGCGACTTTTCGGCATTACGGCGACATCCACAAATTCGAGGAACGCTTCATCGGCGGTATGCTGGGCAATGGGTACGCGCCAGAATTCTCAGAGCGCTGCTTTCGCCAGATTGAGGGTTTTGCCGATTACGGCTTCCCGGAATCCCACGCCGCCAGCTTCGCCCTGCTGGTTTATGTGTCATCCTGGCTGAAATGCCATTACCCATCGGCTTTCGCCTGCGGGTTGCTGAATTCACAACCCATGGGCTTTTATGCCCCGGCGCAGATCGTGCGCGACGCAAAAAACCACGGTGTCGAGATCAGGCCGGTTGATGTCAATTTAAGCGGCTGGGACTGCACGCTTGAGGAACCGGTTAGAGGGCAACCTGCCCTGCGACTGGGGTTTCGCCAGATCAAGGGCTTTCATAAGGACGATGGCGAAGCCTTGGTCGATGCACGCGGTGATGCAAGGGGAGATGCAAGGGGGGGTGATGGCTATGCCTCGATGATCGACCTCCAGCGCCGCGGCGGTCTTGGTGTCGGGGCGCTGGAAAAGCTGGCCCGCGCCGATGCTTTCGGCAGTCTCAACCTCACGCGGCGTAAGGCGTTATGGGCGGTGCGCGGGTTGGAGGCGGCCCCCCTGCCCTTGTTCGCCGCCGCCGAAGCAAAGACCCCGATCCGAACAGAGCCCGATGTCCAGTTGGCCGAGATGAGCATGGGTGAACAGGTCGTTGACGATTACAGGGCACTCCGTCTGTCTCTGAAAGCGCATCCGCTGGCCCTGCTCCGTGAACGACTGGCTGGTGAGGGCTATAGCGTCAATGCCCGTCTGCAGTCGATCCCGCCGAACAGCCGCCTCCGCATTGCGGGCCTGGTCACGGCACGCCAGCGCCCAGGCAGCGCCAAGGGTGTCATGTTCATCACCATGGAGGACGAGACCGATACGGCCAACCTGATTGTCTGGCCCGATGTGTTCGAGGCTTACCGACGCCAGATCCTGGGGGCAAGCCTGCTGGGTGTCGAAGGCCGGGTACAGCGCGAAGGCCGGGTCATCCACGTGATCACCGAGCGCCTCTATAACCTGACCCCGCTGCTGGCCAGACTGGAGCAGATGGACGGCGTTTCAGAGCAGGCCCCGATCCCGATCCCGTCGCGGGACTTCCACTGACCAGAATTCAGATGAATTCAGATAAAAACAGATGTTTTCAGATGATTTTCCACTCCTGAGACAACGTTGAAAGCTTCCACGGAATTTGCACTCAGGCCAACGTCCCCGACTAAGCGGCGACGCTCACAAAGATGATTCAAAATCGCAACCAACATAAATCGCCCACAACCCGGCGACCGGGACGACCTGTGGCATGCATATAGGCATAAAAAGATATAAATGTCAATAAAAAGGAATTAAGGCATAATTATGGTAAAGCGAGATGGGCTGTGGAACGTGATAGCAGGCTTCACCAAGTTGCCCAAGTTGGTAGCAAAGTGGAAGTAATGTCAGACTATCGAAAACAGCCGGTCTGTTTTGGTCCGCTGTTGGGCGGAAAGCGGAAGTCATCCGCACGAAATCTGTATTTTCAAATTAGATGTCCGTTATTAGGGGCATAGCGGAAGTAAAATGACACCCGCGAAAACTTCCCTTAATGACCCAAAAGGGACACCCCAGATTGTACAAGCCCGATGACTCAGATGCCCATTGGGGTGATTTATGAATTATGATGTTTAGCCCACCGATCCTGCGAGATTCGATATAGAACATGCTGGCTCAATGGGTGGTTTGCTGGGATTGAAGGATGCGCGAAATCGTCGTCAGCATCGCGGGACATGCCAAGCCGCTCCATGACCGCAATTGAGCGATGATTTTCGGGAACAGCAAATGAAACAATCTCTTCCAGTGCACAGTGCTCAAATCCATAGGCCAATGACAGATGTGCGCCAAGCGTAGCATATCCAAATCCTTGGTGCGCAGACCCCAATCGCCATCCTATTTCCACGCAAGGTGTAAAGTTTGTCTCAAAGTTGGGGATGGAGAGGCCGACAAAACCGGCGAAATCAGTCACTCCTGGCACTTCAATAGCCCAGAATCCAAAACCATGCTCTGCAATTTGATCATTGATCCGATCCATCATCGAGGCACACTGTTTTCTGCTCAATGTATTCATAAAGTATGCCATCACGTTCGGATCGGAACTCATATCAAAAAATGGATCTAGATCACTGTTTTTCCATGGGCGCAGTATCAAAGCATCTGTTTTAATCATATTAATTCCCAAGAAAATCGGTTCCGTTGCTGGCCGAATGATGAGTAATTTTTCTACCAAGGTATCTGGATAGTTTTATCTTTCTGGAAGAGAGCCGGAATGGCTAGGTGTTATTTGGATATCCGATATTGATGCAGTAGAAAGCTCCCACCCGAGGCATCGTAATGGCCGTTCATGGCTAGATTCGGAAGTTCTCAAGCTGGTCTGTTTTGGTCCACTGTTGGGGGATAAGCAGAAGTCATCCGCACATTGATCATTCCCAATACTCAGGCCATTTGGAACTGCCATCTCCCGTTAGCTCGCCCGGTTGCAGTTTGTAGTCATAGTTAAACGCGCAGATGAGGTGACCGATGACATTGGGCGCGGCGTCGAGCGGCAGGACGATGGCCTCAAGATTCAAATATTCTTTCCTTTTTACCATCGATGAAACGGCGACCAAACGCACGGGCAACGATGTCGTCAGGGCGAGGCGGTACATCTTGCCAAGAGCTGCGGCTGCATTAGGCGGATATTGATCTTTCAAAAGTGCACCGGTGGCGTCGTAACCGAGAACGTCTGTCATCTTCGTTCCCCAGTACCGGTTACGGAATTCCGCGCCGCCGTCAATGAGGTCTTTCACAACAAGCCGCGGAGCAATGCGGAAAAGGTCCATTAATTCCACTTCGGACCAAGCCGGGCGTGGCCTATCCCGGCACAACGTCCGCCAATACTCAAGCAAGTCCTGATTGACCGGCGAGTGGAAGGTGTCCGAAGGCGTTGCCCTCATCTTCAGCACTTTGTTTGTTTGATCTTTGTCCTGCTTTAAATCGTCCATCTCTGGCCCGGGCCAATTCATCGTACCAAAATATAAATGATATATATTTCTAAGAGATGTCTGTTATGTGTCGAAATGTAGTTTACGTCCAGGCCGACGATCCAAGGGGCCGAGGTCAGGTTATAATTTTAGACATCTCTAATGTCCGTTCCTGGCTAGAATCGGAAGTTCTCAAGGCGGTCTGTTTTGGTCCGCTGTTGGGCGGAAAGCGGAAATCATCCACATGAAATCCGCATTTTCAATTTAGATGTCCGTTTAGAGGCCCTAAGCGGAAGTAAAATGACACCTGCGAAAACTTCTCTTAATGACCCTTAACGGACATTTTCCTTCAATGTGTTTTCACCTAGATACACACAGGGTAATCTGTGTTTGATTAAGGCGTTATCGAAGACAAGCACTATTACGTGACTGCGATACGTTAAATTAACTGACTAATTCTTCTAGTGAGGCAACATGCGTCGGCCCAAGATATCTACATTCGTAATTATCATTCTGTCTATATTCCTGGTCGGATCGAACAGTTTTTGGTTTTACTCTGCGATTGATGCTGGTGTTACGGATTTCTATAGGAAACAGACCATTTACACATATGACCGAGATCGAAAAACGTTGGCAACGTTGTTGCTCGGGTCCCTCGCGCCTCAAAATCAAGACCAATTTTTGGAGTGGGCAGGTCAATACGAACTCAAGAGCTTTAAAAAGGAAGATAGTTATGTTGTCGTCCAGCCGATAAGTTTCCACTTCAAAGGTAATGAAATTGTTCGGATTGAGAGTTCGTCTGGCGTTCTTGCCGAATAATAGAGGGAGTTATGATCAGATTTTTACCGATAATAGCAGCTCTTCTATTTTTGAACGTCGCCCCGAGTCTAGCAGCGCCTGCTCAACCATTGCCTAAAGATTGTGTCCGGGAACGTTCTGAAATTATCGACCCTATAACGAAAATATTCAACGCAACGCTGAGATGGAAAGGGTTAGATCATAACCGCACTCTGGTCAAATCTCCGTTAAAAAACTGGACGTTCGAGCTCTATATCTCGGCCATGGGATGGGTTCTAGTCAAAACCGGCGATGTGAACGCAAACATTAAAGAATTTTGTATTTTTGCTTATGGTATGAATTCTAGCAAAACAGAAGCCGCTAAAAAATCTGATGCAGATGCCTTGTTTGTTCAACCCTGTGTAAATCTGGGATTCTATCCAAAAATCGGTTTCTCAGCGGTCAAATCGCTATTTGCGGCAAGACCCGTTACCACTGCACAGCCAGACCTAGTATGGAGTGGTAAAGACGAGAATGGGCATACATTTGGACTCGCCCTTGAGTCAAACAAATGGAGCTTATTCACCCAATATTGGTTTGGTGCGAACAAAAAGTGCCAGAGATACGTGAACACAGGGAAGCGGAATGCCCGCGTGGGTTCATTTGCCGCGAGCAATGAATTCTAAATATTGAACGGGTAGAATTCTTAGGTTTAGAGCAAATTTTGTAATGTCCGTTAATGGCTAGATTCGGAAGTTTTCGGGCTTGTCTGATTTTGTCTGCTGTTGGGCGGAAAGCGGAAGTTATCCGCACGAAATCTGCATTTTCAAAAATCGATGTCCGTTGTGAGGGGGAGAACGGAAGTAAAATGACCCCCGCAAAAACTTCTCTTAATGACCCAAAGCGGACTCCAATTGATCGACGCAACACTTTATCTTAATTGGAAAGATGGTTCACCGGACGGTCACCCTGTAACGGCCCTTGCCACGGTCTTTACAGGTGACGGGCTTATTTCAATAAACTTTCTTAGGTGTTCGGTTGCGGCTACTCCACACTTCCAGGGAACGCCCTTTCGGTGGCACTCCTGTTTTACCTCTGGCGCGTCGATAGCCCATATTCTGATCTTCGTCTTGCCGATCCAGATCGTGTCGCCGTCAACTACAAGGGCCGGGCCGGTGATGTCTGCTTGGGCGGGGAAGGAGTAGAGTGAGACCACCGCGCCGCAAAAGGTTTGAGTTGATCAGCATTTTTCCGACCGAAACGCCACCAATTACACCGTGTCACCGTTTTTCAATGTGGGGTCCGGCACAACCCAACAAGCACTATCTAAAACATTTTAATATAAAAAGATGTATGGCATCATATAATCGAGGTAGTTGGCCACGTGAGGAATATTGACATTTTCGTAGGCCACCTGACACGAAAGGGAAAAGCATGTTTGGTCATATTCGAAATCTTGTCACGATGATGGTCTTCGCCGGAACGATCGCAGGCACGGGAATGGTTGTCCGTGCCGACTCGAACGATTTGACGGACCAAGAAACGCGGACATTGAATTACGACCTGTTCAGTACCAACGCCCCTCTGGGTATCGGATGGAACAGTGTGCGCAATATCTCCATGCCCAATATCTGCATTGATTTCCTGCCCAATAAAATCCCCAGGACAGAGTACACGGGTGAAATGCTATTGGTGTCAGACACCTATTCGATGGCCGCCCAAATGGGATATTCGGTCGAGCAGCAACTGAATGTTATTGGTGGCACATTCAAACAGAATTCGCGAACCGAATTTTCGTTCAGCACGGAAATATCCGGCAGCCAGTCCCAGTTTCTGGCCCGGCGATTTGTCCGTTCGCATAAAACGGCGGTTGCGCCAGCGACCAACGGGAGCATCAGCATCAAGGATGAGTACAAACACCTGTCCGATGCCGCATTCCAAGCAAAGTGCGGAGAAGGATACGTCGAAAGCATAATCTGGGGCGGAGAACTTGACATGCTGGCGACGATTTCCGAAACCAGTGCCAGCGCCAAATCAAACTTTGAAAACAAAACAGGCGCCGGCTCGCCAATTGCCGGGAGTTCAATATCAACGGAAGTGGGCGCCGCGATGCAGGCGGCATATGACTCGCACCAACTATCATTCGAAGCCACGTCGTTTGGCGGCACGCAACCAAACGCCGGCGCTGATCCGGATACGTTCATCAAGGCCTACAACGATTGGCAAGTCGATTCCTCGACCGCCACGCCGATCTTCATCGTCGTCCAGAGCTACGATCAGCTTAAAGACGGCATCAAGATGAAACTGCCGCCCGAGTATACGGTCATGCAGAAGATTGCAATCGTCTATTGGCGGCTGGCAAATCTCCAGCAATCCATCGTTGCCATGACCAATGCCGACGCCAAAAAAAAATGGGCGTTTGAACGGGTTCCGGCGATCGATTTCAGCACTCTCGATGGCACCATCACCAAGATGATCACTGACCTCAAGGCCGCAGCGAAGGTATGCCTGAACAGCCTTAAAAATCACGACGCTGATAGCTGCGTGTTTCCGGGTGACGTCAATCCACTAGAGGAATATGACATAAGGGCCCAACTGACCGTGCCGGGAAGTTGGGAAGTGCAGAAATATTATCAGCCGCCCAAGGCGCAGGTCGCCGACATGATCTGGCAGTTCTGGTTGCAGGACGCCAACAATGAACGCCTTAAAAATCAAGAACCCTACACCATGAGTGTCCAGCAGTTACAGACCCTGAAGCAAGGCATTCAGCAGAGGACACTGAACCCACCAACATCACATTTCGTCTATCTGACAGGCAGCTATGTCGGGAGTTGTAAAAATAACGAAACGGCATGGGTCGGTTCGGGTCCGTATGTCAACCGGCCCAGGCTAACAACCCAGTGCGGTTACAGGCATCATCGCAAGTGGCCTAAAAAAAGTCAGCATAAGTGGAGAGATAATACCGTCTATTTTGGCGACCCATCCGATCCGTCGTATGTTCCACTCTCGCTGATCCCAAACGGTGCTGAGAGGGCAAATTGCGGGGGCACGCTGAAACCCAAGTGTTGATAGTTCCAGGATGAAATGAGCAATACAAATTTGCCAAGGTTGCCGGGATACGTCGCAACATATGCGGAACGGTGAAGCAGAGTCCCGTACCGCCGGAGATTGTCGTCTTCACGTTCTTCGCGGCGGTCCCTGGCTCGACTTTTCGAGGAGCTGAATATTTTTAGTCCTCACATTTAAGGGCTGTCCTGACAATCCATCAAACGCAAAATTGCGCTGACTCAAGGTCAGCAAATTTAAACCAAAGTTTAAATATTGATGGGCGGGGAAAAACGGTCCAATGGGACTCGTTTGGATTGGTAATGGCATTTCCGTAAATCGGTCACTGTGGCTGTTTTGGTTTCGAGCGCCACCCGTCAAATGTCTCACGGTGAGATATTTATGAGGAGTTATTCAACATTGTTATTGTATAGCGGAACACAAAGGAAATGGGAATCCATGGCGGTCAGATAAATGCCGATTTATCGAGATATTTGTATCATCCGGCAGTCAGTGGACGCCATGTTCTTTGAGGCATCCGCCAGTCTATTCCCTCAAGCAACATGGACAGTTGCGCCGGGCTCAATATCAGTTTGCCCTCTGCGCTTGAAGGCCAGACGAAACGACCACGTTCCAGTCTTTTGCTGAACAAACACGCCCCCTGGCCATCATACCAAATGACCTTGATCAGATCACCCCGCCGACCGCGAAAGACAAACAGGTGCCCACTATAGTCGACACAGAATGGCTGATCACGATCTCAGATGTAAGGTGTAGGACGGCGTACGGTTACGTTCACTCCCTCATGTCCGCTTTTGGCTAGATTCGGAAGTTCTCAAACTGGTCTGATTTAGTCCGCTATTGGGCGGAAAGCGGAAGTCATCCGCATAATTGCCGCAAGTCATCGTCCCTATGGACCAAAGGCCACTCTTTTAAAAATCCGCGGGTGCTAATGAAGGAAATAATTGGCTCACACATCAGCCTAGTCAATTCCAAAAACCCGCCTCGCATTGTCGGCCATAAACATGTGCTGCACATCGGTACGAAGTGAGCCGACTATCCGCCGGACAAATGCGATATGGCCGGCAAAGTCATCGAATGAAGCGCTCTTTCCCATCTTCCAGTCTGATCCGAACAAATAGCGCCCGGGAAAACGTTCGATGGAAACAGCCCAACGCTCGTGAAGCCGAAAGTCTAAATCGCTAACGATGTGCAGGTCTGAAAATCCCCAGTAGAGAGATTTAGAATGCGTAAATTTGACATCGGCGTAAATGTTAGGACAGTCTAGAAACAAGGCTTCCAAAGCTTCAGGAGGCATCATTGCATTATGAGCGGCGACGAGCTTGGCCCCTGGATAGCTGGCACACGAGCGCCTGAAGAAGGTCATTACCTCGATTAGCCGATCAATATTATCAGGGGAATAAAATGGCTCGATGTGAAAGACCACTGGGGCTGAGTGCCGATCAGCGAAGGCGAGCATCTCGCCAATGATCGGATGGTCAAGCCTCAACTGGACCAAATGCTGCGTTCCCGCTCGGTTTTTCGATCGCTTGCGTGGCTTGTCGTAGTGGCTGAGGCCCACTTCGCCGAAGCCGATGCAACGGCCCAACTTAAAATCCTCGAAAGCGTTGTGCAGATCGGCCCGGGCGCGGGCTTCATTCTTTTGTATGCCAGCGATACCAACGAAATCACTGGAGCAAAGCGAAGCCACATCCTCGAAACGGCTCGCTACGGGGTAATTCTCCTGAGAACTCCGTTTTCGATATGTATTGGGGGTACCCATGAGGATTGAGTGGACGACCCCACTTGCTCTGGCTTGCTCGAAGTATGCTCCTCCACCCCTCTTTAGCTTTGGGTGCGTATGAGCGTCGATGATTGGTCCGCCGTAAGGCGCTGCACCATAAGGGCGCTCAGCATACCTCTCCAGCGGATTTTCAGCAGCTCTGGCCGTGGCCGGGATTAAAATGCAAAAGATCAGCAAATAAAAAACTCGCAATCTCATATCCAGCCCTCCCCGACTTACAATACCAGGACACTCCCACCAATGTCGGCTGTTGTCGAGATTCGGAAGTTCTCAAGCCAGTCTGTTTTGGTCCGCTGTTGGGCGGAAAGCGGAAACCATCCGCGCGTATTCTGCATTTTCAAATTCGATGCCCGTTGTGAGGGGGTAGAACGGACCTCAATCCAGGAAATGCCCCCTCCTCCAAACTCCCCCGTGATTTCCAATAAAAAAAGGTGCATAATGCACATCTTAAAACACGCACACACGACAACCTGAACAGGCGAAAACCATGACCAATCTGATTGCCCTCGCCGTTGCTGTTCATGTTATTGCCGCCATTGTCTGGGTCGGCGGGATGTTTTTTGCCTATGTGGTGTTGCGCCCGTCCGTGGGTGTTCTCGAGCCGCCATCGCATCGGCTTAAATTATGGAATCAGGTCTTCGGGCGGTTTTTTCTCTGGGTCTGGGGGGCCATCGTTCTGCTGGTGACCAGCGGCTACTATCTGGTGTTTGCGGTTTATGGCGCGTTCACCAATGTCGGGCTGCATATCCACATGATGTATTCCATCGCCTTGATCATGGTCCTGCTGTTTTTCTGGATGTATTTCGGCCCTTACCGGCATTTCGTCGAGGCCGCCGGGGCCGATGACTGGCCGACCGCTGGCGAAACGTTGCCACGCATCCGGCGTATTGTCGGCGTTAACCTGATCCTAGGTCTGCTGACGGCGGCCATTGGGGCGTCGGGGAAATTCTGGTTATAATTTCTGGCAAAATGCCGGCGTTTCGTCCAAAACAAAATAGCAAATCCAAAACATCAAGGACCCGACCATGGACGCCGATGACGTTGAGGTGAATGAGAAAACAACGCCGTTTGACGGCTATTTCCGTATTGATCGTTACCATTTGAAACACCGCTTGTTTGAAGGGGGATGGGGTGGCGAGATTTCGCGCGAGATTTTCGAACGCGGTCATGCGGCCTGTTGTCTGCTCTATGACCCTGATCGTGATGCGCTTGTCTTTATCGAGCAGTTCCGCGCGGGCGCCTTTGCCGCCCTCGCCTCGCCCTGGTACGAGGCCAGTGAGACCTCGCCCTGGCTGGTCGAGATTGTTGCCGGTATCATAGAAGAGGGCGAAAGCCCGGAAGATGTGGTGCGGCGTGAGGCGCTTGAGGAATCGGGCTGCGCGGTAACGGACCTGGAGCTGATATCACATTATCTGGTGACGCCGGGTGGCTCAACGGAATCGATGTTTTCGTATTGCGGGCGGGTCGATTCATCGACGGCGGCCGGCATCCACGGTATTGCCGAGGAAGGCGAGAACATCCGGGTTTTTGTGGTCGATGTGGAAGAAGGCTTTGCGATGCTGGATCAGGGGCGCATTATCAATTCAATGACCTTGATTTCCATGATGTGGTTTCGCGCCAATCATCAGGACTTGCGCGCGCGCTGGCTGAAAACTTAAGTCCTGTTGCCAAGAATTTTGATCACATCTACGTGGGGATGCTTGAACCCGCTGTGCGCTCGCCTTACCTTCACTATTCTGAGTTTATTATTCCATCGGCTGGCAATTAGATCCGGCAATCAGTTAAGGACATTTTGACCATGGATATCCGCAAAGGCTTCATTGAGACCGTTGGCAATACGCCGCTTATCCGACTGGACCGTCTTTCTGACGAAACCGGATGTGAAATTCTGGCGAAGGCGGAATTTCTCAATCCCGGAAGCTCTGTCAAGGACCGCGCTGCGCTGTCGATCATTCAGGATGCGGAAAAGCGCGGCGCGTTGAAACCGGGCGGCTTGATCGTTGAAGGCACGGCCGGCAATACGGGCATCGGCCTTGCCCTTTGCGCCAATGCCTTGGGCTACCGTACTCGCATTGTCATTCCGGAAACGCAGAGCCAGGAAAAGAAAGACATGCTCAGGCTTTGCGGGGCGGAACTGGTTCAGGTTCCGGCGGTACCGTTCAAGGACCCCAATAATTACGTCCATGTTGCGGAACGGACAGCGAAGGAACTGGAGGCATCGGAGCCTAACGGTGTGCTCTACGCCAACCAGTGGGACAACACGGCCAACCGCGATGCGCATTACACTGGCACCGGGCCGGAAATCTGGGATCAGACGGACGGAAACATAGACGGCTTCATCTGTGCGATCGGCACCGGCGGCACGATCGCCGGCTGCGCATCTTTCTTACGCGAACAAAACCCCGCCATAAAGATCGGTCTGGCCGACCCCGAAGGCACCAGCATGTTCAACTACTTCTCCAAGGGTGAACTTGAGCCGACGGATGGCTCGTCGATCACAGAAGGCATCGGTCAAGGGCGGATCACCGGCAATCTGGAAGGACTGGAAATTGATAATCCCTACCTGATCCCGGATGCCGAAGCCGTTGAAATTGTCTTCGACCTGCTGAAAAAAGATGGTCTCTGCGTTGGCGGCTCGAGCGGCATTAATGTTGCCGGTGCGCTCCGTATGGCTGCTGATCTTGGCCCCGGCCATACGATTGTCACGCTGCTTTGTGATTTTGGCACGCGTTATCAGGGAAAACTTTTCAATCCGGCGTTTTTGCGGGAAAAAGGACTGCCGGTACCGAAGTGGATGGAGTAACAATAATGGACTACGCGAACCCTGATGCGCTGGTCAGCACCGAATGGCTTGCTGGGCATCTGGAAGCCCCTGATGTGCGCATTGTTGATGCGACTTGGCATATGCCGTTTATGAAGCGCGATGCCAGAGCCGAATATGAGGCCTGCCATATTCCGGGCGCTGTATATTTTGATATCGACGACATTGCGGACCCGGATACGGACCTGCCGCATATGCTCCCCTCACCTGAGAAATTTTCGAGCCGTGTTCGCAAACTGGGGCTTGGTGATGGTAACCGGATCGTTGTCTACAGCTCCAATGGCAGCTTTTCCGCGGCCGCGCGGGTCTGGTGGATGTTTCGGGTGTTTGGGCATGAAGACGTTGCCGTGTTGAACGGTGGCCTGGCGAAATGGCAGGCTGAGGACCGTCCGGTTGAAGATGTTGAGCCGATTGTCCGCGAGCGCCATTTTACGGCCCGGGTAAATCATTTCCTCGTTCGCGATGTGGAACGCCTGATCAAAAATGTCGATACCGGCAAGGAACTGGTCATCGATGCCCGCACCGCCGGACGTTTTGCCGGCACTGAACCCGAACCCCGTCCATGTCGTAAAAAGGGTCACATTCCGGGTAGCGTTAATCTGCCCTTTATGGACATCCTCGATAAGGATAACCATCTCACGTTCAAATCAGCTGATGATATTTCTGCCGCCGTGGATGCGGCGGGAATTGACCGCACGAAGACCATGGTGACCAGCTGTGGTTCCGGGGTCACGGCTGCTGTTTTGTCGCTTGGGTTTTTTCTGCTTGGGTATGAAGACGTGGCGGTTTATGACGGGTCCTGGTCCGAATGGGGCGATCATTACGACACCCCTGTCGCCGGCGGCGACTGACACTACTTAAGCTCAAGGAAAATCAAATGGCCGAAGAGACTGCCATGATCACGTCCGTCATCACGTATCTCGAGATGACGGAACGCCCCACATCTCCGACCCCTGCCCTCCCGGCCCAGAAAATTGCTCTGCTGCGTGCCGAAAACCCGACACTTTCGTACTACCGCTATCTCTACAACAGCGTCGGTGAGGATTGGTACTGGTGGGAACGCCGGGCGTTCAGTGATGAGGAACTGGGCAAGATCATCCATGACGAAAAGGTCGAGATATACACGCTGTTCGTTGGCGGTGTGCCTGCTGGATACGGCGAGCTTGACCGACGCCAGGAAGGTGACGGCGATATCGAGGTCGCTTACTTCGGCTTGCTGCCGGACTTCATCGGCATGGGGCTTGGTGGTTATTTTCTGCGTTGGCTGATCGATCAGGCCTGGACCTACAGCCCGAAACGCCTGTTCGTTCATACCTGCACGGAAGACCATCCGGCGGCCATTCACAACTACCAGCGCCACGGGTTTGTGCCTTACAATCAGGAATCAGTTAAGATCGTAGACCCGGCGACAACCGGGCTGTTCGGCGGCTAAAATGGATATCGGCGTTACGAAAGAGATCAAATCCCAAGAGGGCCGCGTTGCCCTGATGCCACGGGAAGTCGGTTTGCTGAAAGCCGCTGGCAATACGGTGCGGATTGAAACCGGAGCGGGGCTCCTATCCGGAGCATCGGATGACGACTACATCGCTGCCGGGGCCGAAATTTCTGCTGACGCGGCGGCTGTTTTTGATGCCAGCGAGATGATCGTCAAGGTCAAGGAGTTCATGCCCGAAGAATATAGCTTCCTGAAACCGAACCACATTCTCTACACCAATCTCCACACCGCCCTTAACCGCGAGCTGACCGACGTAATGCTCGATGTGGGTTTAAGCGGCATATCGGCTGAAGATACCCACGAAGACGGCTCACCCAACTGCCCGCTGGCGGGAGAGGTTGGTGCGTTTGAAGGGGTGCGTCTCTGCATGGCGCCGCATGGCGGCAGTGGGCGGCACTTCATGGGTCATTTCGGCTCCCCTCCTCTTAAAGCCATCGTTATTGGTCTTGGTCTCGTTGGTCAGGGGGCAGTGCGTACGCTGGCGCAATTGGGCTGCGCGGTTGTCGGGCTTGATATCAATTCACGTGCCCGCAAGCAGGTGGCCCTGACCTGGGGCAATGATAATTTTCAGGCTGATGATGTGGCCAATCTCTCAGCGCATCTGGGGGACGCGGACCTGATCGTTAACTGCGTGCTCTGGCCGAAGTATCGTGATGATCATTTGATTTCGCGGGACATGCTGAAGGACCTCAAACCAACGACAGTGATCGTCGATATCTCCTGCGATACAGCAGGCGCGGTTGAGACGTGCCGTTCCACCACCTGGGCCGAGCCGGTCTATGAGGTCGATGGTATTCGGCACTTCTGCGTTGATAACATCCCCGGTGCCGTGCCGGTCACCGCATCTGCCGGATATAGCCAGGCGATTTATCCGTTCGTCAACCTGATCGCCGAGCTTGGTGTGATCGAGGCCTGCAAACGCGAGCAGTGGCTGGCCAAAGGCCTGACGTGCCACGCCGGAAATCTAATCCTCGCCGAAACCGGTCGGGTTCAGGAGCGCACCTACGTGCCGATTGACGACTATCTCTACAGAATCTGATCGCGTAAAAAGATCATGACGGTCGTGACGGAAGCTTTTGACTCAACTCGGCCATTCTATCGGATCAATTTCCACAATTCTTGAAAATCACATGCAGTTGCATGATGTTCTGTTTCTGCGTCACGTTCTGGGCGGAAAAGAACGGTTTTCCACCCTTTTTGATAAGCGGTATCAAGGTTTTTGATTCTGTCATCTACAAACAGGTATATGCCTTCTTCTCCTTTTTCACTATTTTTGATCAATGCGTCATAAATCAGAGGGTCAGGTTTTCTCACACACACATCGCCGCTGACGACCCAATGACGTATTGATTTCTCCAGCCCGAATTTTTTTCGAAGTTTCGTTGACCACCGTGATACATCATTCGTTAACGCCATCACAGGAATCTCCGATTTGACCATCCGGTCCAGGAACTCCATCAGGCCTGGGGTTAGCGTGAATGATTCCAAATATTCATCTTCTACCTCGGGCGACAAACCCACACGATACCAAAAGTCCTCAGCGGACAAATCACCCATGCTGGCAGATTGATAACAATGCTCAATCGTTTTTGCGGATGCACCCCCACGTGCCCTGATGAATGGGATCAGAAGTTCTTCTACATCGTCTTTTGAGGAATAGATTACGCCCATTGCATCCAATACAAGCACATCAAACATTTAGATCCATCCCTATCAGAAATTGCATCGTGCTGAGCCCCTCACTTCGATAGGAAATGAGACTAGTGGATGTAGAAAATTGAAGAAAGCCGGTTAATCAATTGAACCTTTGATATATTCAACTCAGTCAGTCAAGAGCCTGAAACGTCCTCTAGAGTCTGGCGGAAAATCTTGTCGTACGTCCCGTCTAGTTTCATCGATTTCATCACTTTTGCGAGCTGTGGAGCCAAGTTAGCGTTCTTTTTGTTGAGGTATATATACATGTCGACTTTCTTAAACGCGGGTTCTATTAAGTTGACGTCGACCGCAAGCGATCGCGCCCAATAGAGGCCGCTCCATCTGCTAAACAATGCGACGTCAATGCGCTTATATTCCAGCATTTTGAAAAGTTGCACCGGACTATCAACAATCTCGGATGACGCCTCTTTGCTTATATTCATCTCGTAGAACTTCCAGCCCCTCAAATACCCGACCTTCAAATTTTTCAAATCTGTCAGATCGATACTTTTCAACATTTTGTCGAAGGTAAATCCTGAAAACTCATAAACATTTATCGGTTCTGGAACCATCACCAAATTGGGGATCGTCTTGTCTAAGCCACGGATCCTCTGCATATCTCCGTCAACGCCCCCATCTGACACAAGCCTTATGGCTCGGGCAGCTGGCAGTGAGTTAACCGTCGCGGTGTGGCCCAAACGCCTAAACGCCTCGACCGCTATGCGATCCAAAAAACCTGTTTGTTCAGTGTTTGAGTACGGGGCCTTGGCACCTGTCACTAAATTGTAATCTGCCGCGTTGACATTTGCTCCAAATAATCCAAAGCAAAAGGTAGTCAAAATGCAGCAGGCCCTACAGGTCAATGTCACCTTTATACCTCGCAACAAACGCGGGTTGTGAATACCTTCTTATTCTAGCGTAGCCGCAAACTAAAGTCAGCTTAATTGGAATTTTGCGTTGAGTTTCTCGAGCAAAAAGCGTCAAGAATCTGTCTGGGTAGATTTCCGAATGTGGCCAAAATCGGAAGTTCCCATGCCAGTCTGTTTTGGTCCGCTTCTGTGCGCAAACCGGACGTCAAATACCGCCAATGAAAACTTCTCAGTTTGACCCGAAGGAGACGTTTATCGTTCTCAGAACCAACTCTTGAAGTCGTCGCGTTCGTCGCTGTTCATAACTGAGAAATCGTTGATTCCCATAAGCATCTGCACTTCTCCCCCAGGATTGAACAAGGGAACCGTCAAAACCGCCATCCGCACATGACCTCGCTCTATATTTGCTTGTCGGCGAATACCTAATTGCGGTGATTTGGTTTCTACGATGGACGTGTAAGCTTTGTTGATCAGCCCCGCGCTTTTTCCCTCGAACGCTTCATCTACAGACTTCCCTGTTGCGTCGAAGCCGAACGCCTCAACAATTTGTGTGCCGACAAAACGATAGACGAACCTATATGACGAATTTGATTTTACGACGTCCGCCACAAATATCAGGGGGGCAATCCGATAATTTTCCATGAGATCAACATCGGACCAAGTCGGCGTAGGTGCCGATGGCAATCCAGCCCAATAGGAATACAACCGAGATGTCATCGGAAATTTCTCGGCGTCTACGTCGACGTTACCTGAAAGAGTTGTTTCCATAAAACATTTCTATCAGTTAAGTAGAGAACAGTAAACTCGCCAAAGTCTCTTGCTGGCCAAATGCTGACTAATTCTAACGGCGTCAAAGTTGCCCGTTTCTGAGCAGTAAGCGGACGTGACATGGCGTCACGGATTAGGTCTGTTGATGACCCGAAGCAGAAATTTGTTATTCAGATATCCTCTCTTGATTTGGGAATGTGACTGTTACGATGGTCCCTTTTCCTACTTCACTTGAAATATTCATATCCCCATCGTGAAGTTCAACAAGAGACTTGGTTATGGACAAGCCCAATCCCCATCCATCATCTGAAACATGCGGATTATTATCGCTTCGTGAGAAGGGCTTTGTGATGTTGGATAAATGATCCGCCGGTATACCTACTCCCGTATCGGTAATGGTGAAATTTGTGTGGTGGCTACTAGCCTTCACAAAAATTGATATCTCTCCACCTTCTGGCGTAAACTTGACGGCATTCCAGAGTATGTTGATTAGAATTTGTTTGGAGGCTCGTTTGTCTGCATAAAACATAGAATGGCCATTCATCACTTCTGTAATGAAATCAATGTTTTTTGCCTGCATCTTTTCATCAATTATACGGCCGCAATCTTTGACAATTTCTCTGATAGGCAACATTTCTTTCTCAAGAGATTTTTCGCCAGCTTCAATGGTGGAAATATCAAGGAGATCGTTTACCAGTGCCAACAAATGTTGGCCGCTATCGTGGATGTCTTTTGCATATTCCCGGTACTTTCCTGCGCCAGGTGCGCCAAAATACTGTTTAAACAGAATATCTGAGAAGCCAAGAATTGCGTTTAGTGGTGTTCGGAGTTCATGGCTCATGGCTGCAAGGAATTCAGATTTGGCCTGATTGGCTTGTTTTGATATGTCTATTTCTTTCTCGGCATGACTAAGTGCTTCTGCCGACCTCTTTGCTGCTGTTATATCCTGACGGATAGAGAAATACCCTAAATCCTCGATTTTATACTCCGTTACTAAATGCCAACGGCCGGCCGTATGTTGCTCAAATGCTTCGTGTGATGGATTGTGTAATCTTTCCAATCGCATTTGCCGATAAGCATTGGGGTCTTTTCTTAATAGCGGGTCGTAAACAACGCCTTTTGCGTCCATCGAAAATTTTATAACATCAAAAAAATGTTTGCCTAGAAGCTCGTCTAAAGCCGGCATATAACTAAAAAAATTACTATAAGCTTTATTGAAATACACCAAATGATCATCGAGGTCATAAATGATCACGGGGGTAGGCAGCATTTCGAATGCTTGTTTCATTTGCTGGGTAATTTTTGTCGATTCACTCATATCAGGCAATTTTATCCCATTTTGGTATAATTCGTTTTGGGTTGTCATAGATAACTAGGTCAAAACACCTTTAGGCAATGCACTCAATGAATGAAAATCACTTTCGTGCTAGGTATTGGAGAAACGATCCCAAAAATTTGGTAATCCGGACTATGAAAAAGAAGCTAAGCGGCGGGGATTAATCGACGAAAGTTACCAATTAGAAAGACGCAACCAATTTAGAATACCTGGCTCATTTTTCCAATTCATTTCCAGTTACTGACGTGTAACAGAGAGCTGGAAACGGCTGCTTTGGGCCAAAACCTTCAGAAACCGGACACATTCCAATATGGCGCACTAGCATGGCGGCTAACAAACTTCCATTTGTACCAACATCGTTTGTCGGTTCGGGAAATGAATTTACCGACGGCAAATTCGGTCGTGTAAACGCTATGGCTTATCTGGATTTCGCGGCCGCGAACGAGGATGTATCAATTTTCAGCACGATATTCCTTCACATGCAGTGGGTGGGGCAAGGCGCTAATATTTTGGAATTTCCGTCTCGGAAAAGGATTGCTCCTGCACGGGTGGTCATGGGGGGCGCCGCGACTAATTCCTAGCGGGGACCGTGGACAGAATCTTTTCGAAAAACTTCGAAAGCGGCTGTTGTGGGCGTATCGACTCGACATAATAGATATTTATGCCATTCGTCACTGTTTTCCCATCGTCAGAGAGCGGCATGCGCAAGATTAATGCACGTCCGTACAGCTCCTTCTGATTTTGAAACTCCTTCACTTCGTAGCTGGGCACACGGTCCCTAACAAGTCGCCCGCAACCGCCATTGGTGCTCATACCGAGCTTCTTTGGTGGTAAGTCGGTCGGTGAACACCCAGTGTAGTCGCCCCCGAATATTTCAGTGAGTTTAGTTCCCCAAAACCTGTAACGCGACGTCAAGGGCTCCACCGTGAGATCGGTGACGCTGATCAGCGGCACCACGCCCAAGCCAAAGTCCATTAATGACAATTCATCCCACCTGGGTGCGAAACGCCCCTGACGTTTGTTATCCCAATAGGAAAGTGCGTTTTTATGGTAATCGACGGGGGCTTCTGTAGGGTCGACATAGGTCGATAAAATTTCAAGGTCATCGTCTTCAGAGGACCAAAGTACATTGGAGCAGACACTCAATTCCATCGACGGAAACCCTTCTCACAATGTATGGCCGACCTAGTATAGCAGTTTATCACATATTTGGTGAAAATGTGTCGGTTCGGGTTTGGTATGGCGTGGGATATTTCTGGTTCCATACCAATATAAACAATGTCTCCTTCAGGCAAAAACCGGCCCCCTCACAGGAGCCGGTTTTCGATTGAAACTTTGCAGCTGATCAGTGGGCCAGAATCTGGCTCAAGAACAGCTGTGTGCGTTCGTGTTGTGGATTATCGAAGAACTGATGCGGCTCGTTTTCTTCGATGATCTCGCCGCCATCCATGAAAATCACACGATTGGCGACGGTTTTGGCGAAGCCCATTTCGTGGGTCACGCAGATCATGGTCATGCCTTCTTCGGCCAGCTGGATCATCGTATCCAGAACCTCCTTGATCATTTCAGGATCAAGGGCAGATGTCGGCTCATCAAACAGCATGATTTTCGGGCTCATGCAGAGCGAGCGGGCAATCGCCACACGCTGCTGCTGACCACCCGAGAGCTGACCCGGGTATTTCAATGCCTGCTCAGGGATTTTGACGCGCTCAAGATACTTCATGGCGGTCGCTTCCGCTTCTTCGCGCGGGATCTGGCGAACCCACATGGGGGCCAGAACCAGATTTTCCAGAATGCTCAGGTGCGGGAACAGATTGAAGTGCTGAAACACCATGCCGACTTCACGGCGGATTTCATCAATCTTTTTCAAATCGTTGCTGAGTTCGATGCCGTCAACAACAATGCGCCCTTTCTGATGTTCTTCAAGGCGATTGATACAGCGGATCATGGTCGATTTACCGGACCCCGAAGGACCACAGACAACGATACGTTCGCCGTGGTTTACCGTTAGGTTGATGTCTTTCAGGACGTGAAAGTCACCATACCATTTATGCATCTGATTTATCTCGATCATGACTTCGTCACCGACGGTCATTTCTTTTGTCGGATGTTTCAGATCGTCTTCGCTGACGTTTGATTCTGACATTTAAGCCTCCTGTTTATCCTCGCGGATATTCCTATTCCGGTTCTCTAGTGGCCGGTATGAAGTTTTCGTTCAATAAATTGGCTGTATTGGGACATGCCGAAACAGAATATCCAAAATACAAGAGCCGCAAACGCGTAGCCCGTATTGACGAAACCCAGCCAGTCCGGATTGGTGCTCGCCAACTGAACCATGCCAAGGAAGTCAAACAGGCCAATAATCGACACCAATGTTGTATCTTTGAACAGGCCGATGAAGGTGTTGACGATACCCGGAATAACCAGTTTCAGGGCTTGTGGCATGACGATGAAATACATCATCTTGGGGAAATTCAGTCCCAATGCCTGCGCACCTTCATATTGACCTTTCGGGATCGCCTGCAAACCACCACGTACGACTTCTGCCATATAGGCTGCCGAGAACAGGGTTACGCCGACTAGAGCCCGAACCAGTTTGTCGAAGGTGACGCCTTCTGGCATGAACAACGGGAACATGACAGATGACATGAACAAAACCGTGATCAGGGGCACACCGCGCCACAACTCGATAAATCCAACACAGAGCGCGCGGACAACCGGCATGTTCGATCGTCGGCCAAGGGCCAGAACAATGCCGATGGGTAATGAGGCGACGATCCCTGTAATGGCAATGACCAATGTCAGGAACAACCCGCCCCATTCGGAGGTTTCAACTTCGACCAGTCCGAACGAACCACCAGCGTAGAGGAAAAAACAAAGGACCGGAAAAATGGCGAGCACGAAAATCGCGGTCCACTTTTTCCCCGGAATCTGGGGGAGTGCCAGCGCCAGAATTGACGCGGCAAACAGAACGTATGTCAAGTTAATCCGCCACAATTCCGCGTCCGGATAACGGCCATACATCAACTGTTTAAACCAGACGGAGACGAACGGCCAGCAGGCCGCACCGATAATACCTCCCTGTTCGTTGCGACAGACATCGCTGGTGTCACCCGCCCAGACTGCATCGAAAATGAAGTAATTGAGAACGGGTGGAACCAGACTGTAGACCAAGTATATCGCAAACACTGTCAATGCTGTATTGACGGGGGATGAGATCAGATTGGACCGTACCCATCCCTGCACACCAACCGTTGAAGGTGGCGGGGCCAAATCCGGATGGGTTCCCGGTTCGTAGGTTTGAGCTTGTGTATTCATCATTATCGCTCCACCAACGCCATTTTATCGTTGTACCAGTTCATGAACATCGAAATCGCAAGGCTAACAAATAGGTAAAAGCCCATGATGATCGCGATAATTTCTACCGCCTGCCCCGTCTGCATGAGCACGGTGCCACCAAAAACCAGAACGATGTCCGGATAGGCAATAGCAGCCGCCAATGACGAGTTTTTGGTCAGATTTAGATACTGGCTGGTCAGCGGCGGGATAATAACCCGGAGCGCTTGGGGAATGATCACCAGGCGCAAGGTTGGGCCCGGTCGTAATCCCACTGCATAAGCGGCTTCCGTCTGGCCTTTGTTTACCGCCGAAATTCCGGCACGAACGATTTCCGCAATGAAGGCTGCGGTATAGGTCGAAAGGGCCAAGGTAAGGGAAACCAGTTCGGGCGGAATTTCCATGCCACCGCTGAAATTAAATCCCTTAAGTTCAGAAAATTCCCAACTCATGGGGAAACCGGCAACGACAGCACCGATTATTGGCAAACCAATCAGCAATCCAATGGAGGTCGCAAATACCGGGAAGGCCTGACCTGTCTCGTCTTGCCGTTTGTGCGCCCATTTCACCAGATAAACGATGGCGATGATGGCGGCTATAAAAGCAGCGATAATAATCCCAAACCCATCTTCAAAAATGGGTTTGGGCGCAAAAAGCCCGCGGTTATTGACAAAAAGAGAATCCGCGAAATTGATACTTTGGCGAGGCCCCGGCAGTGGCCGCAAAACCCCGAAATACCATACGAAAATCTGCAGTAACAACGGGATGTTGCGCATAACCTCGATATATACGAGAGCAATTTTGGCGATCATCCAGTTGTTGGAGAGCCGAGCGACACCCATAATGAACCCAAGCGCTGTCGCGAATAAAATACCAATAACGGCAACCAGTATGGTATTCAGCAGACCAACCGTCAGGGCCCTGAAGTAGGTGTTTTCTTCGCTGTATTCAAGAAATGGGCTGTACCCGATGGCAAATCCAGCTGTCGTGTCCAGAAACCCGAACCCAGACGCAATGCCTTGACGTGCAAGGTTGTCCATCGTGTTGTTGATGATGGTCCCACCAACAAACAGTAGGCCTCCAAGAACAATGACTTGGTAGAATAATGCGCGCGCCTGAGGATCGTTCCAAAGGGCGACTTTTGGCGGTTCTGCTTCCGCAATAACTGAATTTTCTGCGGCCACGGATCACCTCCCCGATTTATTATTGATTGAGAGCCGTAGGACGTAAGTTGAAAGTATGTGCCCGGCCGAAACCGGGCACACCTTTCACATTGAACCGTGCTTAGCGCACCGGCGGAGCATACAGGATGCCGCCTTTGTTCCACAGGTTGTTCAACCCGCGTGGCAGTTTGACAACCGTGTCCGGACCGAGGTGTTTGTTGAACACTTCGCCGTAGTTGCCGACCTGCTTGATGATGTTGTAGGACCAGCTTTTGCCGAGACCGAGGTTTTTACCGGTGTCACCTTCGACACCAAGCATACGACGGACGCCCGGATTTTTGGAGCTGCCTTTCAAGCTGTCAACGTTACCTGAGTTAATGCCGAGCTCTTCAGCTTCGATCATCACGTTCAGGGACCATTTGACGATATCGAACCACTGGTCATCGCCATGACCAACAACCGGTCCGAGAGGCTCTTTCGAAATGATTTCCGGAAGAACCATGTGCTCTTTCGGATTTTTCAGTTTCGTACGCTGAGCTGCAAGAGCGGATTGGTCAGTCGTGTAGACATCGCAACGTCCTGCATCATAAGCCGCGATAACTTCATCAGCTTTTTCGAAGAACACACCTTTGAACTTCATGCCGTTGGCACGGAAGTAATCGGAAAGGTTAAGTTCCGTGGTTGTACCGAGGTTGGTGCATACAGATGCGCCATCAAGCTCAAGAGCGTTTTTCACGCCGAGGCTTTTGCGGACCATGAAGCCCTGGCCATCGTAATAAGCAACGCCAGCGAAGTTCAGACCCAAAGCGGTATCGCGAACCAGCGTCCACGTGGTGTTACGTGAAAGCATATCGATTTCGCCGGACTGCAATGCGGTGAAACGCTCTTTCGATGACAGTGGTGTGTATTTGACTTTACTTGCATCGCCGAACAATGCAGCTGCAACAGCGCGGCAAACATCGACATCAAGACCGGTCCAGTTACCACTGGTATCGGGGTTTGAGAAGCCGGGAACACCCTGGCTGACGCCACACTGGATGAAGCCTTTGCCGGTCACTTTATCAAGTGCCGGGCCAGCTGTAGCCGGTGCAACGAGTGAAGTAGATACGAGTGCAGCAGCAGCTACCGCTGCAAATGCGGTTACGGTTTTCTTCATAAGAATCAAGCTCCCTGGTGAGTTATTTTTGTTTACACATTTCCAATTTACGCCAAAAAAGGAAAAAATTGGAACTGCGTATGAAATGGGTAACATAGTTTCGGAACCATCCTCAAGTATAAACAAACAATAAGTTTTCTTGACACCGCGCTTGATTGCCACTCTAGCCGCAGGCACGATTTAAGAATTGGGGGAAAAACTCTATAGAAACTAACTATGAAGCCCGAAGTCCGTGCTGGATTGTACCCTCCTGTAGACGCATAATTTTTTTTCAAATTTCGTGGTATTGAGGCATAAATGAACCGAAAAGAACGCCGCCGTCTGGAAAAACAGTCATTACAATCGGGTTCTGGTGCTGACCCGGCAAAGCTTATGCAGGACGCTCTTGGGCTCTATCGTTCTGGCCAATTAAAACCGGCGGTATCGTTATGCCAAAGTATTCTGAAATCTATACCGGATCATCCCGACGCGCTTAACTTGAGTGCATCCATATATATGGACTTCAAAGATTTCGATAAAAGCATCAGTTTGCTCAAGCGGTTGACGGCACACCTACCGGACGATGCGCAGGCACATTTTAATCTGGGGACTGTTTATGCGGCTTCAGGGAACCTGGAGGCAGCGATTTCGTGTCAGAACCGGGCATTGGAACTCAAACCGCAATATCCGGAAGCACTGTACAATCTGGCTAACGCCTTTCGTCAAACGGATGAGATCGAGGCCTCTATCACCAATTATCGCAGTACTCTGGAACTTGCTTCCGATTATCCGGGAGCCGCGACCAATCTTGCCAGCGCATTACTTGAACTGGGCCGCCCTGCCGAAGCACTGAGTGCTTGCGACATGGCTCTGAAATACTTTCCTGGGGATCGCGACGCTCTGGCGTTTAAAGCCATTGCCGCCAGCGAAGCCGGCGACCCGGACGCCGCCGCCTGGATTTTGAGTATGGACAAGATCATTCGGGCCCGGGATTTCACCGCACCGCCCGGATTTAGCGATCTGGCAGAATTCAACACAGCGCTGGTCGCGCATGTATTAGCCCACCCGACCCTGACCCGTGAGCCACGCAACATGGCGACCCGCGAAGGCCAGCAGACGGATAACATGGCGATTGAGCCAAAAGGCCCGATTGCCCAGCTGGAAGAAATGATTATTGAGGCCTTCGATGAGTATATGCCCGCTGTCAGGGACATCACCGGGCATCCATATGTTCCGTTGATACCGGAATTGCGCAAAATAGATATCTGGGGAACGGTTCTTGATCGCCAGGGCCATCAGGCAGCTCATATGCACCGCGCTGCATGGGTCAGTGGCGTTTATTATGCGCAACTGCCGGATGTCATGCATGGCGACAATACAGACAAATCCGGCTGGATTGAGTTTGGCCGCCCGCCGGATGAGTTCCCCTGCTCTGTCGAGCATGAGGTTCGGATATTCGAGCCGCGTGAAGGGCGTATGTTCATGTTCCCGTCGTTTGAATACCATCGTACTGTGCCATTTGAGAGCTCAGAGCAAAGAATCAGTATCGCCTTTGACCTATTGGCGTAGTATCGTCGCCAATTCACGCGAGTAGCCCCTTATAATTACCCTCAACACAGGTTTAATTTCGATGACGAAAAAGCGCGACACCATCATTTGCCATTCCGGGCGAAACCCCTTTGAAAATCAGGGCGCCATCAACACGCCCGTTTATCACGCCTCAACCATTGCCTTCCCGACAATGGAAGAGTTCGAAACCCGTGACCGGCCACCTTACAGCGGCCCCCAGTATGGCCGCAGCGGAACACCATCGACTTTTGCGTTCGAAGAGGCCGTAACGGCTCTTCATAAAGGGCACCGCACCGTTGCCTATCCGTCCGGGCTGGCGGCGATTTCCGGCTCGTTGCTGACGGAGCTGGAAAATGGTGATCATCTGCTGATGGTTGACAATGTCTATGCACCGACCCGCAGGCGGGTCTGCGACTGGCTGCTGGCCCGCGCGGGAATTGAAACCACGTTTTATGACCCAACAACTGGCAGCGGTATAAGAGACCTGATACAGCCAAATACAAAAGTTGTTTACATGGAATCACCGGGATCACTGTCATTTGAGATGCAGGACGTCCCGGCCATTGTCGAGGTGTGCAAGGACGCTGGTGTGACGACGATGATCGACAATACATGGTCATCCCCCCTGCTCTTTCAGCCACTAACCTTGGGCGTGGATTACGTCATCGAAGCTTCGACTAAATATGTGGTTGGTCATTCTGATGCCATGCTGGGCTCCGTCACCGTGTCGAATGAAGAAAACTACCAGAAACTCAAATCGTCCGCCAATTCGATTGGATATTCGGTTGGACCTGATGATTGTTATCTCGGGCTGCGCGGGCTCAGGACATTATCCGTGCGCCTGGAACGCCACCAGAAAAATGCCCTGAAAGTTGCGGAATGGCTGCAAACCCGACCGCAGGTCGAGCGCGTGCTCTACCCTGCCCTCCCTGACGATCCGGGGCACGAGCTCTGGAAACGCGATCATAGCGGGGCGTCGGGGTTATTTGGTGTGGTCATGAAACCGGGCCCGAAATCGGCGGTGGCTGCAATGCTGAACGGGCTGGAACTGTTTAGTATGGGGGCCAGCTGGGGCGGATATGAAAGTCTTGCGATTCCGGCTTATCCAGAAAAACTTCGTTCCGTAACATCCTGGCCCTATGAAGGACCAACAATCCGCTTGCATATCGGGCTTGAAGACCCAGATGATGTGATTGAAGATTTAAGTGCCGGGCTCAGCCGTTTCGATGCAGCCCGTAAATGATATTCGTTCATAAAATTTCTAAATAGAAAGAACTGCCATGCGTAAATATCTGCAAATTGATCTGGAAAACCAGAGCGTTGAAACCGAAGAGCTGGAAGGCGAGGCATTGGCCCGCACCGGGCGATATTTTATCGCCAAAACTCTGCTCGAAAGCGGCAAGGCAACGGTCGATCCGATGTCCGCTGAAAACCCGCTGATTTTCTCAGCCGGGCCTTTTTCGGGTACCAACTTTTCAAATGCAAATCGCCTGAGTGTCGGCTGCAAAAGCCCGCTGACAGGTGGCGTCAAAGAAGCCAATACAGGCGGCACTTTTGCCTTTGCGCTAGGCCAGCTCGAAATTGCAGGCTTTACGCTGAACGGTGTGTCTTCGGAATGGGTTGTCATTCGAATTCCGAAAGAAGGCCCGATTACGTTCGAGGCTGCTGAGCCCTATATGGGCAAAGGTAATTTCGAGGCCGCTAAATTGCTGCACGAAAAATATGGCGACAAGGTCAGTCTGGCGCTCTGCGGTCCGGTTGGCGAATACGAAGGTCTGATGTCCGGCATTGCGTTCAGTGATGTTGAAAACCGCCCGGCGCGGCTTGCGGCGCGCGGTGGTGTTGGTGCGGTGATGGGACACAAGAAAGTCAAAGCCATCGTTGCCGACAAGCACAAAATGCCAACCTTCAATGATCGCAAAAAACTGATGGGCGGGATCAAGGATTATGGTGCGCGCATGAGCGCCGATCCGGCAGCCCAGAACATGGGACGTTTGGGGACGGCGCTTGTTGCCGATCTGACCAACCATTTGGGCGGTTTGCCGACCCGGAATTTCAGCTCCGGGCGGGCTGTTGATACCAACACCGGGCCATTGAAGCTGGGCGGTGACTTCATCCACGCCCAGAATACTGAGCGCGGTGGTGAAACCACACATGCCTGCATGCCGGGCTGCCTGATCAAATGCAGCAACGTTTACGCCGGTCCTGACGGTGAAGAAATGGTATCGCCGTTGGAGTATGAAACGATCTGCCTGATTGGTTCAAACTGCGGTGTGCTGGAGCCCGACGATGTCGCCAGACTGAATGCTATCGTCAATGACCTTGGCATGGACACCATCGAAGTCGGTGCCATGCTGGGGGTTCTGATGGAATCCGGACAGGCTGAATACGGCGATGTGAAGTTCATGGAAGAAGCCTTGGATGACATCCGCAAAGGCAACGAACGCGGACGCCTCTTGGCTCAGGGCACAGCCCGCGTTGGTGAACATTACGGCGTCAAACGCGTTCCTGTCATCAAGAAGCAGGCGCTGAGCGCGTATGATCCGCGCGTGATTGAAGTCACCGGCATCACCATGATGATGACGGCCCAGGGCGCGGACCACACGACAGGCAACTTGCCGGCATTTGAATGCAAGGGTAAAACCACGGAAGAACTTGTCACCGCCAGCATGGGTGTGCAAATCAACAGCGCCGCTGCTGATTCCCTTGGTCTTTGTGTGTTCGGGCGTTACGTCACCGACGTTGCTCATGATCTGGTCGTCGATGCCATCAACGATGCGCTCGGCACGGATTTGCCTCAGTCATTTATCAAGGACCTTGGCCGTGAAACGCTGGAACTTGAAATCAAATTCAACGAAGCCGCCGGGTTTACGCTGGAAGATGACGAGCTGCCGAGCTTCTTCGTTGACGAGCCGCTGCCGCCTACCGACAAAGTATCGCGCCATACACCGGGTGATATCGTAAAATTCCGCCGTGAATGGCTGGATGCGCAGGCTGCGGGGTGAGGTAGAACCTCCTACCCCTTCTCCTGACAATGTGGGCAGATGCCGTCAACTTCGATGGTCCGTCTGCCCACCTCAAAACCGGCAGCCAGCGCGCGTTCGCTAATCGCGGTGTCGATGCGCAGGTCGTTCAGTTCCGCCGTCATGCCGCAAACCCGGCAGATCAGGAATTGTCCACCGTGTGGCAGTTCCGGTGCGTTGCAGCCGACATAGGCGTTCAGGCTTTCAATGCGGTGGATGAGGCCGTGTTCGAGCAGGAATTCGAGCGCCCGGTAAACGGTTGGCGGCTCGGCGTTGCCCCGTTCCTCGCGAAGCGCATCCAGAATATCATAGGCGCCAAGTGGGCTATGCCCGCTCCAGATCAGGCGCAGAACCTGACGGCGCAGATCCGTCATCCGCGCCCCGTTATCCAGACAAATCGCATCCGCCCGATCCAACGCGTCCTGCAGGCAATGGTCGTGATCATGATCGTGTTCGACGAAGGCGGGTGTGGGATTGGTCGTCATCTACACGCTTTCCTGTTAATCCATTCAATTGGTATAACATAACATTGCCGCACACAAATCACGAACCTATACTCCGCCACCTTACGATGAGGAGATACGCCATGTCCGGGACGACCCAGCCCTTTTGCGACGATGCCACAATCAGCCAGGCCATTGACGCCATTTCGTTTAATACAGACGGCCTCGTCCCGGCGATCGCACAACAACATGACACCGGCGAAATTCTGATGATGGCCTGGATGAACGCGGACTCGATCCGCGAAACTCTGCAAAATGGCCAAGTCTGTTACTGGTCACGCTCACGCGGCAAGTTATGGCGCAAAGGTGAGTCCTCAGGTCAGGAACAAGAACTCAAAGCGTTTCGCTGGGACTGTGACGCCGACACCTTATTGGTGCAGGTCAACCAGACCGGCGTTGCCTGCCATACAGGGCGGCGCAACTGCTTCTTTAATGCGGTTGTAGATGGTGAAGTGAAGACCATCGCTGAGCCTGAGATTGACCCTGCGGAGCTGTATTCTTAAGTGTTAAATTGCATCTTTGGCGCTAAGCGGTGGGGACACGGTTGTTGTCATCCAGGATCCGCTATGAACTCCCGATAGCACCTTTGATACGCCCCACTTAAAGGATGCACTTTGCCCAGTTGCCGCGATGATCGAAACGGCGAACAGCGCATGGTCGGCTGTTTGCACAACCGGTTTTATCGTATGTTCGCGATGACCGATCATCAGGTAATAACCGGGCCCTTTGATCATCGCCGCAAAACGCGCCAATGGTCCCGTCACACGCTTGTTATCGGGATGGGCGAATGCCCAGGTTTGGGCGATCCCGAAATCCGGCGATGGAAAGTCATTCTGCTGCAGGGAATTGAGTTGAATCTCGACAACATGCTTAGGCAAATAGAGGGGGTTTGGTGCCAGTAACTCCTGCGCGGTTGCGGGAATGGAAAGCAGCATAAGAACTGACAAAATCAAACGCAGTTGAAGCATTTTGGTTTCCAATCCGCCTGATTATACCAAGAAACCTCTGTAATTAAAACGATCCGGGTGGGCCGTTTCAATTCCCAGACACAGAATCAATATGCCCAAACAAATCCTGCAACCTTTTCCGTGCAGGCTCAGCAATAGGTCCCTTGACGATTGAGGCAACGTTCTCACGCAGATGTTCAACTTTGCCGGTGCCGGTCAGGACGACATCTGCGCCGGGTTCGTTCTGACAGAATCGGTACGCGCCGTCGATTACCGAGTCCGCTTGTCCTTCGCTGATCAGAAATCCGAGCGGGTCGTCCATGTTTAGGGCGGTGCCGTCGATTTGATTTTTGTCGATCAGGCCTTGTAGTAGTTCCTTCAAGGCGTCGGGGTTACTGAGCGCTTTGCGGACCGCGAACATGACCAATGTGCCAACCCCCTTCTCGGCTGCTTTCGCAAATACGCGTTCTCTGGCTGACGGGTTTAGCATGTTGAAGCCGACCATCATGACGTCCCAGACTTCGTCCAGGAGCGCCTTTGACAGAGTTTCGTGGCCGGGGTCGTAGATGAAACGTTCGGTCAGGCCGAGGAAGCGGATTTTGCCTTCGTCGCGGAATTTCAGAAGTTCGGGGACGAGGTGCGTGGTGCAATAGTCGAACTGGTTCGGCATAACACCATGCAGGTGAAAGACATCAATGTAGTCCGTGCCGAGGTTTGTCAGGCTTTGCTCAAGACTTTTGCGGACTTGGCTGACCGGGGCGAAATCATCATTTGTTGCCCCGGTGCCAGGTTTGACGACCATGGCCTTGGTCGAGATCACAACCTTGTCGCGCTGCCCTCGGGTGCCATCGCCGACGATTTCCTCTGTCCCGTAGGCAGCGGTTGTGTCGATATAATTAATGCCAAGATCGATTGCCGCACGGACGACGTCTGCTGAGGATTGTTTTGTGGTGCCGTATCCCTGCCCCAGGCGACTGTGACCACCACAGCCAAGGCCTGCGACGCTGATGTCCAGTCCGGTTCGTCCGAATTTTACGTATTTCACGACTAATTCCCCAAAATTATTGAACTCCGTTATAGGCGGGGATTCTGTTTTCCTCAAATGTCATGCGTTTGATGAAAATGCCCGCTAAACTTCATAAAACAAACGATTAGATCTGGTCATGAAACTTTTATCGCAGCGCGTCCGCAATCTTTTGATTTTGTTCGCCATTTTGCTAACCCTTGCATCAGGGGCCGCCAGTGCTGCGTCTTCAATCAAGGTGTTCGGGGCGGCAAGCCTGAACGGCGCGTTAAGCGAAGCGGCGCGGATTTTCGATGCGCGTTCTGGAAATCATACGGTTCCCGTGTTTGCCTCAAGCTCCAACCTGGCGAAGCAGATTATGAACGGCGCGCCTGCGGATGTGTTTGTATCGGCTAATCTTTCATGGATGGACCGGTTGGCGCGCGAAAACCTGATTGAGCCCGGCAGTCGGGTAACATTTCTGGGAAATAGCCTATCGCTGGTCGCCCCGGTTACGAGTAAGGCCAAATTCACATGGGGTGCAGATGCGCTATTATCGGACCTGTTGCAGGGCGGGCGCCTGGCCATGGGGGACCCGGATCACGTTCCGGTCGGAATGTATGGGAAAGCCGCTCTCGAGAAACTTGGACGCTGGGAAGATATCCACCGCCATCTTGCCCCCGCCCCCAATGCCCGTGCGGCCATTGCTTTTATTGAACGCGGCGAGACACCGCTGGGTATTGTGTACGCCAGTGATCTGGTTGGGCGTGGCAAGCTCAGGGAAGTTGCACGGTTCCCCGAAACCACGCACCCGCCGATCATTTATCCGCTGGCCTTGATCAAGGGGCGCGCCACACTTGCGGTTCAGGCGTTCGTCACCTTCTTGCAATCCGAAGTCGGGCGGGCCATCTTCGCGCGTTATGGATTTTTGCCACCGGGGTCGGATTAGTGTTTGCGCTTAGCCCACTGGAAATTGAGGCCATTCAACTGAGCCTGCGGGTCGCAGGGTTCGCGGTTCTGGCCTGTCTGCCGCTTGGGCTTTTGACCGCCTGGGTGCTGGCGCGGCACGAATTTTTCGGTAAATCCGTCTTGAACGGCATTGTCCACCTGCCGCTGGTCGTGCCCCCGGTGGTCATTGGTTATCTGCTGCTGGTGACCTTTGGGCGTAATGGTGCAATTGGCCGTTGGCTCTGGGAAACCTTTGAAATCAGCATCGCGTTCAGCTGGAAAGGTGCGGCGGTCGCCGCCGGGGTGATGGCCTTTCCCTTGATGGTCCGCGCCATTCGCCTGTCGTTCGAAGGCGTCGACAAGGGGCTTGAAGACGCGGCTCGTACGCTCGGCGCACCCGGATGGTGGGTGTTCCTGACGATCACCCTGCCCCTGATCTTGCCTGGTGTTCTGACCGGCGTGATACTGGCCTTTGCGCGTAGCCTTGGTGAATTTGGCGCGACGATCACGTTCGTTTCTAACATACCTGGTGAAACCCGTACTCTGCCGCTGGCCCTTTACAGCCTGACGCAGGTGCCGGACGGGGAAAGCGGGGCGATGCGCCTTGTTGTCATTGCGGTTGCTCTGGCCCTGATTGCACTTGTTGCATCAGAAGCCCTGTCCAGGCGTATCGCAAAGCGGATGGGCGGATAAATGGCCCAGCCGACATCCCTTAACATCAACGTGAGGCGCCGTCTGGGTGATACGGAACTGGATGTGCAGTTTCAATCTGATGGTGGTCTTACCGCATTTTTCGGTCGATCGGGGTCGGGGAAAACGTCTTTGGTTAACCTGCTTGCCGGGCTGGATACACCGGATTCCGGTATCATTGAGGTCGGCGGCGTGTGTTTGTACAGCTCGGAAAATGCGATCAACATTCCGCCCGATAAACGCCGTCTCGGGTATGTCTTTCAGGACAGCCGCCTGTTTCCGCATATGAGCGTCGCCGGGAACCTGAAGTACGGAATGCGGTTTGCAGCTGCTCATGACCAGCAACAGGATTTCGGCGAAATTGTTGAATTGCTGGGCCTGTCTGCCTTACTGGCCCGCCAGCCCGCCTCGCTGTCCGGCGGCGAGAAGCAACGCGTCGCCATTGGCCGGGCCCTGCTTGCCAGTCCGCGCCTGTTGCTGATGGATGAGCCGATGGCATCTGTCGATGCGGGGCGCAAAAGCGAAATTGTCGCGTTTATCGAGAACCTTCGTGACCAGTTGGATATTCCGATCGTCTACGTCAGCCACGACTTAGAGGAAGTGATCCGCCTGGCCGATACCATGGTCATTCTTGATAACGGGCGCACCATGGCGTCGGGGGATGTGGAAACGATCATGAGCCGCCTTGATCTGCGCCCGTTGACGGGGCGGTATGAAGCGGGCGCTGTAATTGCTGCCGAAGTTGTCAGGCATGATGAAGAGTTTAGCCTGACGGAACTGACCTTTGCCGGAAATTCTCTCTGGGTACCGCGACTTGATCTGGCCGTCGGGGCGGCGTTACGGGTTCGCATACGGGCACGTGATGTGTCGCTTAGCCGGTCCCGCCCGGAAGATACAAGTATTCTCAATATCTTTGAGGGAAAGATTGTTGAAATTACGGAAGACGACGGGCCGCAGCAGGAAGTTCTTCTTGATATCGGCGCCCCGCTGATCGCACGTATTACGAAAAAGTCTCTGAAACAATTAAGTCTGCAGAATGGCGACACTGTTTACACAATGGTAAAAGCCGCAGCCATTGATCGTCACAGTCTCGGGCTCGGCGGAACAAGGCAGCGGCGACGGATGTTGGGTAAATAGCCCGAATTTCGAAATTACGGGATGATTATGAAAGGCGCCTGAACGCTATGCTTACTGGCGCTTGCGTGGTGTGCGCGCCGAATACACCCGGCAGTTCGAATAACCCTGATTAAAGAAATGATAAGTCATATTTGGCTTGGCGAGGCCGCGTTTATCGATCAGGTTCCAGTTTTTGGTTGCGATTCCGGTAATGCCCTGTCCTTTGCCACCAACATACCCAATTGAATAGACAAGGTACTTGCGCTGGCGAAATTCACCGCGCTGACAGGCATTTGAGAGTTGTTTATCGATGGTGCCGACATTCCAATAGGGCTGCTTGCTAACCGAATACTGCCCCGAGACACGGGATTCAGCCATTAACTGCCCGACCGGCAAAACAACCAGCATCGCTGGCACGGCGAAAGCGCCTAAGAATGTGAGTTTCTTCCACATAAATACCACTATAGACCAAAGTTTCGCCAAAGTGAAATGAGGATGTTGTCGTCAGGGAGCGTGTGAGCCGTGGCCGAGGGTTAATGACAATGTTGTTTGGGCCTCAAGATCCGAAATCTGTAATCGTTATATCCTCATAGAAGTAAGACATGGGAGCTGACAAGTGGTGCGCGATTTGAAACATTTGTGATGCTGATGGCTCTTTGACGCCGCGTTCCATCTTCGACATGACTTGCTGTTTAACAGCAGGCTTCATCAGTCTTCCCAGTTTATCTTGGCTCAGGCGTATGAAGCTGCGCCGAAACCGAATTCGATTTCCGATTTGTGAAGCGGGGGAACTATTGTTGGTCATAATTTGATCATACCATATCGACATGATTGTATTCAATTAGTAAATTCTATGAAATATTACACGGGCATAAATCACTACAGTATCGATTGCTCATGCTGTAACCCGTGGTCTTCTCATTCCTTCCAAAAGTGAATAGGTTTCTTCGGGTCTGTAGCTCATCAGCCTTGGAAAGTCGGCCCGTTCCATCCATAGAATAGCTTTATCAATATGCCCACCATCCTTAAGTCCCCAACGAATCCCGAAATCGTCAGTACATCTGTACCCCTCTTTCGCACCCAATCCTCCAAACGCCAGTTCACGGCTCTGAAAGCAGAATATGTAATCAGGTGACCACGCCTGTGCAGCAACATTCATAAGGAATCTGGGGAAAGTCCCCGTAAACCCACCACCTCTTTTTGACTTCGCCAGCCAAAACCCTCCATGGTAGACCACCCGGCCAGATATCTGAGACGTGATCGGTGCTGTATTGAACAACGTGGTTTCAAAATCGAATTTGTCTCCGACACTTGGAGGAACATAATCTGCAGCCCTTTCTTTCAGGTGGTCGGCCAATGACTGTTCCCCCAGGTCAAAACAGCGCATAAGCTGGAGTTGTACAACTTCGCCATCTCGTGAAACGCCCTTCATCCACAAGCCATCATACGGACCAATGTCTGAGAGATCGGGGTCGAATACTGGAGTCAGTTTCGCATCTGGTCGCACTATCTTGTGAAGCGATTTCATTTCCGTGAAATCTCGACTCAAATAGGGTGTGATACCGTTCTTTGTAACCAGTTCGGCCGAAGCTTGGGCAAATGTAATATGGTCCAGAAGATTCATAACTTCCCCCTCAAGGTAGGATCATTTTCCATTAAAAATTCAGGCGCCATTGGGTGTCGTTCTTCTGCTGACAAGGTATCAATTCGTATAGTGTTGGTTCGCACAACAAATGACGCCAACCCTGTTTCATCCCCCCATTTAATCGGCAAAACCAATCGTTGATAGGAAATCCATTCGTTTTCAGAACCTTCACTGCGAGGAATACATGCTTGAATATGGTGTAGAATTGGAGATCCCCACCTCTCAACTTCATCATAAACGCGCCCGGTTTCTCTGTAAGAAACTGAGCCGGTCAAAAATTCCTTACGGGTCTTGGACTTGAAGAACCGCGCGCGTTTCGGACCAAACCAGGTAGCGAACGAAGAACTCTCACCAATTTCTGCAACAATCCAGTCATTCTGAAACTGACGTAATATTATTGCCCACGGGACAAGGTGACTCATCCCGACGCTATCAAGATCACCGTTACCCTCACGCCAAGCCCGCCATGCATGGTGAATAATGGGTGGGCAGGATTCTTTCTTATCTAACTCAAAAACAGAATGCCGCTGACTTCTCCACGCAAGACTGTCCACAGCATGAGGGGTAAAAATGACATTTAACGCTTCTCGAATTTCTGAAATTTGAGGCTGTATCCGGGAATGGAAATAAACTCCGTGCTGAGTCAATTTGCCATTTTCCACAAGGGGGGTTCCTTTGTTGAAAATTGTCGAGAGATCGCCCAGGCGCTTTAAAACTGTCGGTCTTGAAATACCGGCCACTTTGGCGGTTTGGGATACGCTGCTGCCTTCTGCGACCAATGCAAATACCATTAAATCGGGTATTAACCCCAAACCAGTGATTGATTTATCCAACGACAACACCATGGTTTTTTTCCATCATAAAGAGCACAGTTTACCAATTGCCCTTTTAGTACTCTGATCTTAATGCGGTATTTCGAGCATAAATTGAATTTGAGTTAGTGTCAAAAATTTTTACAGTTATAAGGTAAAAATTTTGCTATCTTATCAATTTTTCTCGTATTTGTTATCATTTCTGTAAACTTAATTGTGTTTTCAGGAAAAACAGATGCATGCACAAAATAAAATTTATTGTGACGCCGCTGGAGTTCCGGTCATTCCCGGCGCAAGAGTATTGTTAGCCGATGGGAACCTGGCGACGATCTCTGGTCGTATGATGGACGGGGCATGGTTGGTGTGTTTCCCCGGATTAGACGAAACACCACAAATGAGATTTCACGAAGAGATTGTAGAGGTGTTGTCTTGATGAGGGCAAATTGACCCGGGCTCAAGACACAAGCACATACGCTCTTTGTATCTCGGACTCATGCAGCCAACACCTTATGCAAGCCGCGAAAAAGTGGTTTGCCACAAACTATGTTTGCTGCATTCATTAAGAGACAGTGCCCCTACGATGAGCAAGCATGTCCTTCTTCGAATAAGGTAAGTCGACACCTGCGATCGGTTAGATGAAAATGAATCGCAGAATTCCATAACTGATGTAAGGTGTGTGGTGGGCGTTTAGTGTTAGCCTCCAACACCAATTTTTGGCGCACAGTTGAATTATCAACAGGGCGGAACACTTCCCTGAATCCCCTTGGGTGAAGAAGAAGTTCATGAAACTACAGAACACCAATTTGACACTCCTTGATAACTGGCCGTCACTGATCAAGGCCTTCCGCAAGACGCACGGACTGAAGCAGGAGGTTCTGGCCATACTTCTCGGGGTTGATCAAACTACTATCTCGCGATGGGAGCGTGGTCGCGATCGGCCGTCGCTGTCCATGCAGAAGCGGCTGCGTGACCGCATGTGGAAACGAGAGGACAGTGCCTTGGAAGCGTCCGTACGCATGGCGAGGTTTTCCCCTTTGTTGTCGACAGTGGTCGACCCCGACTCCAAAGTCATCGAGACGTCGCAGTCCTACGGCACACGATTTGCGTTGGCGCCTGCGGCGATGCGGGGACACCACTGGAGCCGGTTCGTTGGCGACCCCTACTACGAGCGCTTCATCGTTCCGGTCAAAAAGGCGGGTCTCTACGGCGGTGACATCGCCCAGATCGATTTCCTGTCCCCCGCGCCGACCGACGACGGATCAAACGGCATTTGTCATTCGTCCGTCGTCACAGTTTTTGGTACCGGCGGTCTGTTTGTCGCAACTCAGAACCAGATCGTTGCGGGTGACTTCGGTAGCGATGCGCCGACGATGCGTATCATCCGTTTTGACGAGATGCTTACGTAATTCTGGATGCACCTAAAAACACCTAAATACTTTATTGTCGATTTTCCACGCCTTGCGTAATTTCCTAGTGATGTTGCTGATCTAACCAACCCCATATCGCACCATCTGCCGGGAGAAAAACCATGATTACCAAGGTGACGCCAACTGCTTCAACAGTTCACGCCGTCTGTCGGGGAGTGGTGCCCGCGATCATCTTGATACTAACTCTACACGGCGCCGCCGTCGGCGCTCAAAGCGAACAAAAAGAAACGCTAATTGTCACCAGTGCTAATCCGTTCAATTTCATCGCGGCGCTGGCTGACCCGAAAGCCGGCGGCGAAGTGCGCCTGGAGGCAGCGCTGGCCTTTCCTCCTGAAGCAAAAGAAACAGATAAATTCCCGGCCATGATTTTCATCCATGGTGCCGGCGGTCCGCAACCACACCACAAACGATGGCTTGAACTCATCCGCGCGATGGGAATCGTAACTGTCTATGCGGATCACTTTAAGCCACGCGGAAAAAGCTCGGCTGTCGGCAGCCATATCCAGTTGACAGGTGCGGCGATGGCGGTCGACGCCCTCAACATGCTGGCGGCGCTCTCCGCTCACCCGCGGATCGACGCGGATCGCATTGGTATCATGGGCGCTTCCAAAGGCGGTGGGGTTACGCTCTATTCCGCATGGACGCCGCTGCGCCAACGGATCGTGGGAAATCGTGATTTCGCGGCATACATTCCACTTTATCCGACCTGCATTTATTGGGACAAGAAGGACTTCACTTTGAGCCCGGTAATGGTGATGGTCGGCGAAAACGATGATTGGACCGGCGCCGAACACTGCCGGAAAAGCGTCGCCGAGTTCCGTGCTGCCGGCTTTGAGAACATCGACATCAAAGTTTACGAGGGCGCGCCGCACGGTTTCGACAGCGGCGTTAAATCCCGCAAAATCGAGCGCGCGTACAGCGTTGCCAACTGCCGCTTTTCAATCGGCCCCGACGGCCGCGATTACGCATCGGGCATATTCATGGACACAGCTGAAAACAAACGAAAAGGCCTTGGACAATGCGCTACCCGTGGCGTCACTTATGGCGGAGACGATCACGCTATGACTTTGGCCAAAGCAGACGTACGGTCCTTCCTCAAGGCGACCTTGTTTCGGTGACAGTTTGATTGCCCTCCAATTATCCCCTAGGGTGTATTTCATAAAAGTTTAATAGCACCGATTCTGTATCTTGATATTCATGACAGGAGACCGAAAACATGCGTGCATCAGTCACAAACCGGGCTTTGCCTGCAGTTGCTTGTATATTTCTATTGTCGGGGATTTTTTATGCGGGCTACAACTCTAGCTTGGCCGCAACATTTTATCGCGCACTTTGCACATATGAACAAAAAGAACTCGGCAATTGGCATCATGATAGAACCGTTGCAGAAAATTCTGGCAAAAACCATGAAACCAATACAGGTCATAGTTATAAGTTGATCTATAAATAGGTCACCCCAGAAAAAAATGGCAGTGCCCGCAGGAACATACCGATTCCTTAGTATCAGTCACTAAGCGAACCCAACCTTTGGATGGGTTGGGTTAAACCAGGAAATAACTGTTTATTTTCAATCTATTAAAAAAAGGTTGGCGGTCCCGGCAGGACCGCGTATTTTTAATTAAATCAATGACTTAGATTGTCCAACCTTAAAAATCGGGGCATTGATTCTATTGATCTTTTTAAACCGGTTGCCCAACCTTTTGGCACAAAAAAACCGCCCCGGTTTCCCAAGGCAGACATCAACCAGTGGGACTTCCGCTTTGCAGCGCTAACCGGACGTGAAATGACACCCGCCAAAACTTCTCTTAATGACCCATAACGGACATTTATTTTTCCTTCGACTGGGAAGACATGTTTGTAGAGCGTTTGATTCTTAAATCTTCTAAAATCATTCTGTCCCGAATACAATTTTCAGTGTCAGTCAACGCTTCTGAAAATATTAATTCTGAGTTGGCAAGATTTTCGTTCTCGAACTCGCACCTAAACCGGTAATTACATCCATCAATAACCCGCAAATTAAATTCTCGAAAAATGACGCGAGGCTGGTTCTTATTTCTATATCCGCAAACACCAAAAACGTTGTGCGGGGGTCCCTTTACATTCTCGGCCCACTTAAATGGTTTGCACTGATACTTAGTCAGGAGTTCCTGTTTACAGATTTTTCCGCTTTGAGTTTGAGGTTCTTTGATATTAGCCGAACTGCGCCCACCGCCTCCGAGGCCATAGAGATAGAGAAATGAGATGATCCCATATAACATCCCGGCAAACAGGATCATTACCCCAACAATTATTTTCCAAGTTACGTAATTGCCCTGAGTTTCCGGATCCTCCCCACCCCGGCGCCGCGTCGCCAAATAACCGCCCCCCAAAACAAGTATAATTGCCGGAAGAACAAATATCGACAACTCAGGAATACCGTAAATCAACTCTTGCATTGACTTATACTTTCACCACTAGAGCTCCAATCTGATTTCGTACTATGACCCATCACAGTTCTTCCCCCTGAGCACCATCACCCACCTTAACCGCAGCCATTGCTCGACCGACTCCGCCGTCCAACTCTTGAGCGCCGGATACGCCCCAAACCTCTATCAGCAATGTCAGGAGTAAATCGGGTATTACGAGCAGTTGTTTTATTTTGAACATCTTATAATGGTTGTGTTGTGTGAGAATAAGGTGGCATAGCAGGAAATGAAAGTGAACAGAATTGGCAATGTCCGCTATTGGCTAGATTCGGAAGTTTTCAAGCCGGTCTGATTTAGTCCGCTGTTGGACGGAAAGCGGAAGTAATCCGCGCGAAATCTGCATTTTCAATTTCGATGTCCGTTATGATGGGGATAGCGGAAGTAAAATGACATCCGCGAAAACTTCTCTTAATGACCCAATTGAGACATCAAAGTCGAAATTAAGAATGGTCATTGTCGACTCACAGACAAGGGACTCGTAAGCTATAGATCCTTTGCGCCTTTGAAGTGGGGAAGATATATGACCGTCTCAGATGTTGAACGCAGACTCGCTGCAATCTTAATTTCTGACATTGAAGGCTATAGTCGGATGATGGCACTTGATCCTGAAGGAACTGTCCGTCAAATACAGGAACACCGTCTTACAGTTATCGATCCGACTATCGGTCAGTATCATGGTCGAATTGTTAGAATGATGGGCGATGGTCTATTGGTTGAATTTCAAAGTGTCGTCGATGCAGTTGATTGCGCAGTTTCTATTCAGCATGGAATAGCAAAAAATAACGCCGACCAAATCACTGAAAATCTACTTCGATACCGAATGGGTATAAATTTGGGAGAAATCATTGTTGAGGGGGATGATATTCACGGTGATGGCATCAACATAGCAGCTCGACTGGAACAACTGGCTGAACCTGATAGCGTTTGTATATCATCCGCAGTATTTTCTCAGGTCGAGGGTGTTACGACTCACGAATTTGTCGATATTGGTGCGCATAATTTTAAGAATATAGCCAAACCTATACGCGCATACGCCCACACTGTAATTCCATCTAAAACATTGAAACCTGGAACTTTCCGACCCTTTATCGATTTGCAATCAGAAGCCGAACCAGAAATAGTCGGTGGTTGTTTATGCGGGAACATACGATATGAAATAACAGCACCAGCGCTTGGCTCGATGTATTGCCATTGCCGCATGTGCCAGAAGTTTACCGGCGCGCCATTGATGTCTGGCACAATCTTCAATACATCAGATGTTCATATCTCCCAAGGAAAGGCTAAGTACTACCAATCTTCGGAAATCGCGGAGCGTGGTTTTTGTTCAGACTGCGGCACGAGCCTTTTCTACCGAGGGGTATTTGGCCAATGGGCAGATTTTTTGATGGTTTACACGGCGACCCTAGACCACCCCGAAGTTTGCATGCCGACATACCATTTAGGAATCGAAAGCACTATGCCTTGGCTTGAGTTACACGACGATCTACCACGGACAAGCTGCAAGGATTCACCAAGCCTAGTCGCAGCTTATCATTTTATTGGGAAAGAAGTCCCGTGAAAATGGGCGACAACGCAACGGTTCTAAATGTCCGCTAATGGCTAGTCTCGGAAGTTCCGACGCCTATCGATTTATGTCTGCTTCTGTGCGCTAAGCAGACGTGAATATGGAAGCTCCATGAGGTCTGTTAATGACCCGTTGAGGACATTCAGGGGCGGTGCACAGTGCGCTGTCCAACGCAATTGAAA